>Ga0306864_1000716_pt1 | contig 14828 bp, 5 predicted proteins | sample AntRauTorckE5430_FD_190448 | JGI IMG/M metagenome (GOLD analysis project Ga0306864, IMG submission 190448) | Saline lake microbial communities from Rauer Islands, Antarctica - Metagenome Torckler E5 #430 (v2) (version 2) | ecosystem: Environmental > Aquatic > Non-marine Saline and Alkaline >...
TATTGGTCGTATGTCGTATTTTGTGAATAGGGGGGGTCAAAATGTGTCACGAATCAGCATTCATTGGATAATGCCGTGTAAAGTGAACAACATTGTGTACGCTGGATATACCGGCTATATACTGGCTATATACTGGCATAAATAATCAACCGTCTGTATACTTGCTAAATACTGGCTATATACTGGTTATATTAAGTGACAAGTCATTGACCAATTGCTTGAATCTCACTGGTCTTCTTGAAGGGAAGGATTGGGCAAGTGACCACCTGCATGCAATAACCCTCTAGTGCCTTCAGGTTGGGGATGCTTCCAATTGTGGCATATGCCCCAATTGGGGTCAGCCCCTACCTGCAGGCACTCTAGGCATGACTTGTTGTTTGTTGATAAAAACACATTCACCTAAATTTTAATCGTATTCTTTTTTCAAGTCAAAATTACCTCAAATTACCATTTTGTTCAGCACTGTTCGCAGTGTTGTTTGTCATATCCAAATTGTCAAGAAAAGTGCCAAATACAAAGCTAATGATGTGGTCTCCTCTCAATATCGTCATCATATCATCACATTCGATTCTTTTACTAGGATCGAGGCTCCATGAATCTTCAATCATTTTGTTCAGAACTGAGTTCCTCTTTGGATTCAAAGTGGGCCTCTCAGTACCATTATATATATTCGTACTCAGAGAATCAAAATCGTGCTCAGCGTAGGGTTTTTTCAACTCGCATAGTTCCCAACAGAGAAGAGCAAATGAATAAACATCCACCATATGATTGTACGGTTGTCCAAGCGCGCATTCTGGCGCCATGTATCTCGGAGATCCAGATACGGCAGTCAATTTGTAAGTGTTTGTTCCGTCAATGCGAGCGTTGGGGCACATTTCAGCAGCTTGTCCAAAATCAAAGATCTTGATGTCATCCCTCACGTCGAATCCAACATTATCTGGTTTCAAGTCACGATAGATGATGCTAATAATAGGTGTGAAGTGTTGAGAAAACAAATAATAAACTCAAACAGGAGGACCAACAGCTGAATCAATCAATCGCAACTTACTTGTTCTTGTGCATGAAACTTAGTGCAGAGCAAATATCATAAGCTATACGCATCCTTTTTTCTAGTTCCAACTCCTTCTTCTTCCCTCTGATATCTTTGACGCTGCGAAACCCACTCATCTTTCTATTTGCCTTCTTCCATCTCACCATTCTTTGTGAAAGGGTATCATAAAGTCTATCAAGTATGATAAAGAACTGTTCAGAACAATGATGTACGTCGGCCATAGCACGCATCTTGATAACATGAGGATGTTGAATAATAGTCAGATATTTGACTTCGATTGCTAGATCCACAACTCCAGCAAGGAATCGAGCGTCGCCTTGCCTGATCAGGTCCCGGGAAAGCATTTTAATTGCATATCTGGCTTTTTCTTTTCGGTGATGATTTTTGGCGATGTATGGCCGATCCTGAATTGCTTTGAATCCATTCGACGAGGAAGATTCAGGGACATCCCCTTGCACAAGACTGACATCCAGTAGTTCCGTTACAGTACTGAAGCCGCCCTGTCCTAAGAAAATTCCATGCTCTATTTCTGTGAGGACGAAGATCAGGAAGCGAAGATGGGTATTTAGTAAGATTCCACGAGGAGAGAAGAATTGTTATCATGCAATAGATTAGGGATACTTCTCATGGCTTGACAAAGGACAACAAAACCATCATTATGTGCTGCCGGCCACACCCGCTGATCATTGATTGGACGATTGTTTCTCGTCGTATCTAGCTTCAAATAGTAGTGCTGGTTTCTTACCGCAAGGATACAATGTAGGCACGCGGAGCTCTGCTTCATGGTCGAAGATGGTAGATTCATCGCGTTTGGAAACTAGCACTTTAATTGCCGTTGCCCTGATAGCAGCAGCGTCTATCTTTGAATCACCTGAAGCTACCATACCGTTTTTGTGTCTAGATATCTTTTGTTGTTATGAATTAATGGGCCCAATGCCCCATGACTAAATTGATTGATCGATGCAAAAAAAGACACAAGACCCTTCAACTTTCTTCAAGGCAGAAATTGAAAAGTCGTAATTTCCAGTAGTTTACTGCTAAGAACAGAAAACCGTCTAAATTTTCTAAATTTTAGAAAATGACGTCTTTTTTTATAAACCAAAATAACCAATAAACAATTTTTGCCCGGAGATTCAGATGAATAACACTATAATACAGTTAGTAACACGTAACACACACACACCATCATTTCCGTTGACAATTTAATTTTAACTTTAGAGTACATACTAGTTGTTGTGTATCTAGAGTATCTATTCCTTATTCAATTCCTTGTTGAAGTGGATCCTAAAGTGAAGCAATTTCAGTGCATGATGAGGTCGAAACTGCTTCAAACAATCACCTTTTCGACAGGAAACTAATAACTATCTAGAGGTATTGAAGTACGTGTACGAGCAAAGGGTCCATCGTTTTCTTCCCCCGCCGCCCCCAAAAGTACCACTATTATCTATTATGGTGTAGTACTACTACTACATACACACAACAGTAGTAGGTAGTAGCAGTAGTAGATAATGAATTTTTTTCACGTGTAGTACATAGCGTAGGACTGACTATTAAAGAAACGAAGGAAGAGAAAAGGAGAAAATTCGTAGATCCAAAGAAGCATCGTAAACAGTCGTAAACCGTAAATAATAACCGCCTAAAAAAGGAAGGCTAGAATGTTTCAATAAATCTGCAGCTAATTTTTATCTTCTTATGAATTGCAATCCACTTCGCTGCCGCTTCAATAGCTTATAAATAAGTACGTCAAATCATACAGTACAGACCATACATTCAAATAGTAGTTAGCTACAGTGGTGTATGGACACGGTACAGGGAATTATAAAAAAACCTTCCGGTCCAGCAAATCTTTAGAATCAATCATCAATCTCAATCATCAATCAAGTATGGCGACGCCGAGGAAACTGACGGAAATTCAACGGTTGAGTTCGGAAAAGAAACCGTCAGTAGCCACCGCTACGCCCTATGAAACCATCATTCTAGATTCCACTGGGGCTCCTGTCGATTCACCCGCTCGCAGTTCGCCCTTCGTCTCCGCTCTCTGCTACAAAGGCCTCGAAGTAGTCCTTGCATCTCATGATCAATATATTGAGATAATCCTGACTCGGAGCAGGATGACACTGCAGCGGCTCAAAGTTCACGGGAGCATTGTTGGAATCTATGCCAATCCCGTCAATGGGATCATCAGTGTCGTAACGTCTTCTCGCAAAGTCTACAATTTCAACCCAGTACCGACCAAGCAATCTGGGAAATCTACGAATCGTCAGCCTGTCACTGTCTTTGGCAAATACTTTTGGATCAAAGCGCGGACTGTTGATTGTACTACTTTATTCAACGAAGATGTGCCCTTTAAACTTAATTCTAATAGCGCAACGGTGCACATTGGTTCCTCCATTGACTATAAATTATTAATTGCCCATGCAGATCAGATTGCAATTTTTGATATCTCTCCCCATGACGAGGAATATTTGGATATAAAACCAAAGGAAGAAGATATAATGGAACATCGAGAGGGGGAAATTCTCTGGACTACCAGGGTGAGGGCTACTATATCACATGCTGTCATTTCCGGTGATGGACGCTCCATTGCATATGTTCTCCACGGTGAAGGAATTGGAGTTCCGTATCCATTTGGGGTCCGGACTTTTGTGAGAGATAAAGAAGATGGATCGAATGAAAGTAGAGCAACGTATTCTAAACCTCCAAGGCCAGATTCGTCGCAAAATAGAGCTAATGAGGGTAAAGATAAAGATGCAAAAAGATCAGGAGGGATCACGCCACCGCCATTTCCCACCATGGATGGAGAATCCGTCTATGATTATCCTGATGTGCCAGATGTCCTTATGGAGGATGATATAGCCAAGAAGAATTTAGGAATTGTTTATAAAGCGGGTTCATTCCTCGTGCATTCTACAACTGTTTCAAGGCTGTCATTCCGGGGTCAGGGTTTGAATCACTCTTGCGTATATCATGATGATACCTCCGGTAATACGCATGGAGGAATTAGAGACGGAAATGACTTGCTTTTGACATGTTGTTCTTCGGATGGTAGCTTCAGGGTGTTTTCTCAAGGGTCGTGGAAAATGTTATTTCATTGGGATACGCCACCCGGAAGTAGAGCAGATTGGATCCATGGAATTACCATGGCAAATCTCGGTGACTTGGATCCTTTGTCGAAAAATAATTCAAGAAAAAGCAATGCTTCCGCTATGAACGCTGCCAATAATTTACAGAATCCACGTGGAGAAGTTACAACTGCAAATATTACCACACCGCAACGAAGTAAAAAAGATCATACTGAGAAAGTGAATCAAACTCGAAATGCAGCAGCGAATTCGTCAGGGTGGCAATCACAACTTGTGCCTAATTCTGCTGCAGGGGCTTGGATATCTGAAATTACATTCCGGGGACCATACCCTGCCCTTCGACTGTCTCGCCTCAGCTTTCTGAAATCTAGTGGTGATTCGTGGGCACCCGCACATTTTGATTCGGTTGGAACTATATTGCCACCAGCGACAATTTTACCTCAAGACGTTTTGCACAACCTAGAATCAATGAGTATGACAGTGCAAGGAATATGGTCAGCGTGGAATCCATGGATAGCTCACCCAGGAAGTGGCGGGAATGTTGTTGAAGATGAGAGTCTGAGTGGCAATGCACTGGCTTTGCTTGGCTCTGTACCTCAAGGCCATGGTGTTTCTTCGAGTGGCACAGATGCAACAGTTTTTGGTACACATTCGCCTCCTGCAGAGCTTAGGATCGTTGCGAGCCATATTGGAGATAAGGTAGGGATCATAGAATTTCCACTCTGGGGGGATACCGATTTTGGTGCAATGCAATTAGGGAGTCCTTTGAAGTACCTCTTGAGTTTGAAGGAGAATCTACCCGATGACATTTGTATTCTAAATGACAAAGATAAGAAGGTTTTTGCTCCCCTGCCTGTAACGGTATCAACCCGTTGTGAATGTCTAGATTTTGAATCCAGTAGCCTATGTGCAAGAGTCACAGAGAATAAGAAACACATTTCGTTGGAGTGGAGAAAAAAGGGAACAATGAATGCCGTGAGCTACGAAAACGAAAATTCACCCAGTGTACCATCTCCAACTTTACACCGAGAAGATTCAGATATTTCAATAGGCACGACAGTCTCACAAGATTCGGAAGATAGTCACGCTTCGTTTGATCAGTCTCATGATTCTATCATGAAGCAATTTTCTGATTTAAGCATAAGCCCTCTGCCGCTATCCCTACCGGCGTTACATTTACCTGTTACAGCTGACGCCAAAGAATACATCTCTTTATTAAAATGGTGGCCTGACGAAAATTTCGGCGGTCCACCTCGGCTTTTTGCACTCACTTCAGAAGGAACATTGATTCTATATGAAATGCCACCGCCTTGGAGTGCCTTGGAACCAATAGCTCCAGACCCGTATGCAATAAATATTATGGGAAGTAGTACACATAGTGAGCAAGGCAGTAGTTTAGATCGTGACAGTTTTGACTGCGGTTTAGAGGAATCAATCCACGAAGAAATGGAAACAACTTATGAAGCGCAACTGACCCCTCATCCAGACTTTGGACTTGGATTAAGATTGGAAGCGCAAACTAATGGAATGCCTGCTGTAGCTGGATCATACAAGAAGCATCCTGTAACAGGTGGACGCCTTCCTGCGGAAAGAACTGGAAAGATTGTTTTGGGCGATGAGCTTGTTTTAGTAAATGGAGTTTCGTTGGAAGGATTGACCTTTGATGATATCATTGCAACTGTTCGTAAAGTTTCCACTGCAGCAGAGGGTGGCCCTTTGACAATGCAATTCAGAGCGCTGCAAAGAAATCGAATTTTAAGAGAAAATCTGAGCAACCTCACATCTGACCAAGTGTCTATTGAGGAGGGGCTGGAGGTTGTGCATACAAGGAGTGGCAATGCTGGAGAAAATTCGTCAGTATTAGGCGGTGCCAGCGGTGAAACACAACAAGAGTTCGGTAGAATAGTCGCAACAATAGCTAATGCCCTACCGTCTTACTCTCGTAGTCCGCGATCATTGGCACTTTTGCCCTGGCATTATGGGAAAGGTGCTCCTAAACCATACGAGGTTCGTGGAGCTGCATTACTCGTCTCGGCTATTGGCAGAAAAATTACTGCGTCGCGTTTGGAAGTTCTCAATGGTTATGAACCTGAAACAAATGGCAAATTAAGTCTTCTTGGATCTACACAATTGGAGGGTGAAAGTGATATCGTGTCTCTTGTTTATATTCGAACCGCTTCTAACGGCTGGTGTGTTGGAGCCTGTGATTGTGATGGGGAATTTCAACTCATCTTCATTGACATAAAGGAGGATAAAAGCAGTTTATTGCTTTCTGCGTCATTTCGCAGCAATGTCATTTTAAAAAAACTTTGTGATGACGAACGCAGTAACAATTGCCCGGCAGAATATCTGGTCCGAGCCGCGTCCGTTGAATTACTAGCTTCAATGCCTATGGGTGGCACGTGTAATACAGTATCAGTATGGTCATCAGCTCTATTTGTTTCGAGCACTAGGCATAAAAGTGAAGTAGATAGGGACCTGCCGAGCAGTTACACTTTAAACAAAATTTCACATCGAGGGAAGCTTGAAGGAGATCTCCAACCTATTTTAGACTTTCGGTGGGTTGTGGGAGGGACAGTTGATGCTTTTCCATGGCTTGTGACCTTTAGTGAATCGTCTGCTGTGGTTCATTGTAGGCGAGGAGACCATCCCTCTTGGGTTCCAGTTGCTGAGTTGTTTTATTCTGTTACCAAAGAAATTTGTGGGGAATCCGGAGTGAAGAAACAATTACACAGCACGTTTCTAGCCCCAGTCGATTCTACTCCGCATCTATTAACAACTTTGCGAAACATTGTGAGCGTAACAGATGAAAGAAAACTACTGTTATCAGACTGGCATCCAGAATCATTGTTGGCATTATTGTGTTCAGAAAGAGATGGCCCAAAGACGGCATTAACGAAGCATGTAAAAGGGATAATGCTATGGCTTTCGGAATGGATGGACTCAGATGATACAATGAATATGCATTGGGATTCTTATTCTCACTTATCTAGCGCTCCGTTCAACGCGCTGTATGGATCAAACAATGGGGAAGACAGTAATAGTGATGGAAATGAGATGAATGGTGAAAACGCTGTTGGAATTTTCCAGACTGTGGTAAACAAATCCAAAAAAATGAACAAAGAAGACTTACAGTTTCAAAAATTACAGAAGTGCTTACAATGCGCTTTTACAGCAAAGACCGAGGCCGAAGAAGGTAAAGATGCTCTTAAGAACAAATTCAGCAAGGAGTTTTTGGCTACGATGACTTACAACAAGAAGGATTCCTCAAACGCTAACTCAGCCAGTGGAGATGCGCTCCCAGATCCAATTTGCAATTTAAGTACCGATGAACTCTTCTTTCTGTGGTGCATGGGAGAGATATGCAGAGACCCTCCTAATTTTGAGGGATTGGATAGAGCTGCCCAGCTTACAATCCTCTCTGCCACCATCGTTCGACAAATCAAATCGTCGAACTACAGCGCTTCAAAAGAAACCTCATTACGGCATCCAATGCATGATCTCCAAGGGTCTTTCTTCATGAAAAAGAAAACATCTTCAAATTTTAGTGACAAAAAGGCATTAGCACAACCTATCACAATTGCGTCATCAGCTTGTCTTGCGGCACTTCTAAGTGATACTCAGAACAAACTTCTCATTGTGTGCAAGCCTGAGGGCAAGTGGACTTGGGATGCAGCTCGTTCTCTCAATCTCCCATTCTGGCTACGTTCTGATGACGAATTGAAAAGAATATCAGAAGAAATTGCTCAACAGACTTACAAAAATAAACTTGAAGTTGTTGAGGCAGCCCTTTTTTATGTGATCACTGGGAACATGAGAATGCTAAAAACCCTTGCTGCCGCGGACAGAAATCATACGGGAAGGACATTTCTGAAGTTTATCACTCGATATGATTTCAGTTCTACAAAAGGTAGAACGGCAGCTGAAAAGAATGCCTTCAGTCTTCTTCGAAAACGAAAATATGGTCCTGCTGCAGCTTTCTTTTTGCTTGCAGAACCACCAATGCTGAAAAACGCATTGAATATAATTGTAACAAAGATGGAAGATCCTGCACTCGCCTTGTTTGTCTCTCGTCTAGTTGACGTAAATCGGTCTACGAAGACAGCTGTAGCTGGAGATAGCTTAACAATTGGGAATGCCTTCTCTCTCAATGGATTTGGGGGTGGTGGGGGGTTTGCATCTCAAGGATCGGGTTTTGGTACCCCCAGCGCAGATATAGAGGAAACCCGCTTTTGTGATTGGGATCCAAAGCTTTCTAAGCTCAGCAGAGATTTTTTAGAGTCCCAAAGTCTACCAAGAAAGCTAGAGGACTCGTGTTTACTGTGTGTTCAACTGTTGTGGTTAAACCGTCCAAATGATGCAGTTTTGGGCCTCATAGGTGCTACATTGGATAGGGGGAAAGATCCGGTGTTGGACACTTTCAAATTTGAGACTCTTCCTCCTGCATTTCGGGCTGATGATACCATTGACAAAGATTTGAATGCCACAGGAAGAATTATTTCAAAGATTAATAGCATGATTGATTTCGCATCTAAGCCCCTGATCGTGGAAAGAATGAATCTGCCTGAACATGTCATATGGTTTGTTTCTCTTGCCACTTCTCGTGCGTTGTGCCGACGTGGAATAGAAATACCGTCGATTCTCACGCTACCGGCCGTTGGGGTCGACGAGCCACCGGCAGAGGAAAGCGCAGAGTTAAAACGGCGTTCAACAAATGTTCCTGACAGGTCTGAATCTTCAATTTTATACTCTTTTGATGCTGCACCAGCCCCGAAATCAAATTCAAATTTAGAGAAGAGCCAATCAGTATCTATCGGATCACCGGATTATGGTAACTCTACTGGTCAAACAGCTTCGTCGATTTTTGATTCATTTGACACGGTTCCTCCTCCAAAACCTAAAAAGGTGCTCCTAGATACATCGTCAGGAGGAATGGCATCATCTATATTTGATTCATTTGACACGGTTCCTCCTCCAAAACCAAAAATGGTGCCCGCAGATACATCGTCAGGAGGAATGGCATCATCTATATTTGATTCATTTGACACGGTTCCTCCTCCAAAATCTAAAAAGGTGCCCGTAAATACATCGTCAGGAGGAATGTCATCATCTATATTTGATTCATTTGACACGGTTCCTCCTCCAAAATCTAAAAAGGTGCCCGTAGATACATCGTCAGGAGGAATGTCATCATCTATATTTGATTCATATGACACTGTTCCTCCTCCAAAACCTGAAAAGGTGCCTGCAGTTACATCTTCAGGAGGAATGGCATCATCTGTATTGACTTCGGCTCAACCGAAATTTACTGTTTCCTCAACATGCAGAATCAAGGAAGAGGAAGAAATTATCGAGGACTCCGAAATAATGAATGTGCCTATACCTCCAGTTTGGATAGAATGGAAACAGAATATTCTAACATCTAGTGTCGCTCGCCGTCTACTGAGAGAAATGGCCCGTATTATAATTCCATTCCTTGGTGATATGAATACAACCTCCATGGCACTATTCCGTAGGCATGTCCATCCACTCATATCTTACGGGGCTGCGCATGTTTTTCAGGAAGCGTGTGAAGGCGGAACAATACTTTCAATTCTTGTCGATGTTTTGGATGATCTTTGTTCGAAGTTCTATGTATCAAAGGCCCCTGTAGTTGAACATGCACTACGTATTCTAGGTTGTCCTCATCAGCCTCAAAGAATTGTATTTGCTGTCCTCCTTCATTGTCTCACTGGGCGTGCTGATTTGGCCGAAGATGTGATGAGAGATGCAGCTAATGATCAGATCCGCCGCTGTGAAGGATTAGTATCAGCTAACGATGATTTGGTGCATAGCAGGAAAACGAAGTTCCATTCATCAAGTCAATACACAAGGAGACAATCTGTGAACGTCAGCTTCCAACTTGAGTTGTGTCTCTGGTTACACCGCGGAGGGGTCTTCCCCATGTCAGGCCTGGCCGTCAAAGAAACAACTGTAGGTATTCGCATCGGTTATATTGTCGCTAGTTGGGGTCGATGTCACGAGGCTCTTGAAACTCTCCTGAAGTGTGACCCTGATTGCGCCATGGATTTTGAACGTGGAAGACAACTTTGGAGTAGCATGAAAATGATTTTAAGCGGTTCAGATGGCGAAGATGAAAATGATGACGGAGCCACAACAACAAGTGGAGGCTGGGAATTTCTCGTAGACTGCAGTAGAGTAAAGGCTACAGAACTTTTACGTTCTCGCAAATGTGGAAGTTTCTTACTGCGTCCCAATCCAGATGATCATGGTATCTTTACCCTTAGCTTCCGTACCAATATGAAACTGAAGGAAGGGTGCGAGTCTGAAGAGATCGAAAACAGTGAGTTATCCTCCGATGCTCAAATCTCGAGTTCGTCATCAGCAAAATTGCGTCAATGGGACGACGTTGTTCAGCACGCAATCATTCGCTTGTCTGATGCCGGTTTTAAGTGCGGTTCTTTTGGGCCTTTCTCAAGTCTCTTGAAGCTACTAGATTCTGTATCGAACTCCCTCCCTTTCGATCTGCTCTTTAGCGAACCTCCCGCTCAAGGTATTATTAAGGAAGAGGGCGGTCAGCCCTCTCCTAACTCTGTCTTCGTTCGAAAATTGGCCCTGCATTCAAATACTGAACACTATCGTTGGAATGCATCAACAGGAAGACCAACGATAGCTCCCCGACAAAATTCAAACGAGGAGGATATTCCATCAGACAATGTCATGAAGAAGGCCGATTCTTTTATTCAACAAACTGAGCAAGAAAAAGCCGAGTTCGAGAGATCAAAACAACTTGGACTATTTTCGCAGCTACTTGTGGTCACAGAACTCAGAAAGCAACTCTGTGCGATGGTTGCCGCTCCGATCACCAAATTTGACGAACAGGCAACTTGGGAGGAAACTAAAAATAATGTGCCGAGTGCAAGTTTATTTGACGGAAGCATTGCTGGCAGCATTGAGGAGGCTGGCGAAATAGAGATGGACGCAGTATCATCACGAATGATTAGACCGTTTTTGAGTTGGTGCCGTTCCCTCGAAACGTCAATAGTTGGAGACCTGCTTCCTATGCTTGACGAAATATCACAGAGGCCTGCTTCATCTTTACCTGTCTCTCTCTCAGCCTCTGCAACTGCGATCGAGGCTGTTCCCACTCAGATTGGAAGTAGTGTTGATTGTGGCGATGCCATTATCCGCAAGATGATTCAGCCAAGGTCTGGAGTTGAGTTCCGAACTCTTCGTGTAGGAGAAGCTGGACATAGCGCTGTTGTTGTCCTTTTCAGGAGAAGTCAAGCAATATCCTGGATTATTAGGAGTGGAGCAGAGATGAACGAAGGTGATGCTGCCAAGAGACTTCAGATAATGGAGAGACACCGTGTGATTGAAAGGGTCGATTTAAATTCCATTGCATACGAAAAGCAGGTCGATGCAGAGCACAATGAATTTACTGAGAACGACAACGACGTTAGGTACAGGTTTGTAGATCCATGGGAAGTCGAGGTTCTGGAATCTAAGGATGCGGAGCTCAGAGGAGCATCGCTCGGTAGGCAGCACTATACCCCTTTCACTATCGGTGCAGTGGCTCGAGCTTGCGAGGAATCTCAACGACATCTAGGAGGTCTTCATTTACTCTCCCTATGGTCTTCAGCACGTGGTGGGGTGGGCCTTACCAAGGCGATTGCTTCTGTATATCCCCCATGGGAAAGAGATGCAGGAGGTGACCTACAAGTCTCACATGGTGCCGAGACACAACCAAGCACTTATGCAAATTGCTTTAGGCAGCACCTGTACCGAAACACTTTATTTCATAGACTGAACTTGCCCCAGCGCTTTATTGCCATTCTTCAGGTCGAAATTCTTGATTTGAAGAACCTCACTGCACCAGGCGGCTCTCCATCTGTCACTGCGTATGCGTTGTTACGTTTGAAACGCGATGCGTCAAATGCTCCACTCACACACAAGGCCCGGACACTTGATAGTGCATCAACTGAACCTCGTAAAATTAATAAGAGTTCCGGTCCGAATGCCCCTGCCTCCTGGGGTAGTGTTGTCCGCTTCCGTTTCCCCCTGCCTGAGGGAGTCAATTGCGATGGTGTTAGTTTTGATAGCGATCGTGAAGCGTTGTTCAAGGGAGCACCAAGTGTGCTACAGATATCTGTGTATGAAAAAAAGTTCATGACAAATTCCGCACTCGGTGGTGCAGACGTGAAACTTGACGCCCTTTCTACAAGTGGACAACTAGAAGAGTGGGTTCCGCTGGTATCGACAAAGGATGACATTACATGGTTTGCACGCTTGAGACTAACCCTCCGATTTGAGCTCATGTGTCTGGCATCAAAAGAATCTTCTATCAGCATGGACCTTGACCACCAATGTCCAAGCGCAGGGTTGAGGAAAATGAAAGTGTTAAGCAGAATTGGCGGTGCTCACGAGGACGCCAACGGAGTTCCGAGAGCAGTCAGTTCTCCTGATATCGTGACATACTTCGAACACATGGTCTCATAAGAGTATTGTTAGAGTTCATTTCTCTTCATCATTTAGCAATTTGTAACAGTAATTATTCAATTTTCAATTTTGTTGAAGCTTTTGCACTATCATGCCTTCTACTGAAGACAAGAAGAATACGAATGTTACGTATCATATTGAATCACTACTTTACAATAGTAAATGGGTTCATTGCGAAACTGTAATGAAATTGGACTGGGACCGGGACATCAAGTGTCATTGCTCCGACTCCAGACTCATAGTGCAAACAATTTTCTTCGTTGATGCCGTCTGAATTGGCTGTACCACAAGAATTGTCACCATAAGTATCATGGCATATTCTTTGAACATCAACAGGGTTAATGACATTTCCAACAAGCTGAGCAGACACAGTCAAAGACTCCCCAATGCTCTCAAGGACATCTTCGTAAGTGGGCATTTCATCACTATCCCGATACCTGTTCATTAAATGTTTCAACTCCTCTCCGATTTGACATTTCAATGAATCTTCTGTAATCACATTTCGAGAAGCAATCCATTGCTTTGGTTTTTCAAGGTCTTTCTCGTCAAAATATATTTTATATTGAAGTAACTTGCTTTTTTTGAGACGACTGTCCAATATTGTACATGGCAAATACTGCGCACTTCTCTTGTACTCTGCGTAATTCTGTGTTAAAGGAGGTGGTAGCGGGACCGCATAAGCCCTTGCTCCATTCTCAAAAACACTTTCGACTGCTGGAGAGGAAGCATCATGGCTCCGCGCATTGCAGTGCGAATTGGAAACTGAACTGTTGAAGTCTTCAGTCCTCTCCTTATCCATTTTTAGCCTCTTGGCACACCTCACTTCATTGCACACGTCCTGTGCAGGTCGCGTGGCTAGTAATTTTACGCTGGACTCACCTCCCTCATCAATCTTGTCATCTCCAATGTCATTGTATGCAGAAACCTTGATACCCAGCCCAGTGCAATTCTTTTCCACGATTTGACCCAGCACAGTCTCCACCATACGCTCCATGCTCTCGCAAACAATGGACCGACTACCCTCCCCCATACAAGGTACATAATCACGATTAATGATATTGGTTGGATCAAGAGCATGAGGCAAATGACATTCTTCTCGAAACTCTACACGTAAAGTAAAATACCTATCAGGTGAGTCGAGACCAATTGCTCCTGAATGGGCACAATTATCGAGCGGTATCGATGTGAAGGATTGTAGATTTCGAAATAGAGTTTGATATTGCTTCTTGAGAGATTGATGTTCAAATGCTCCCCCTGCTTGATGCATCATGCTGGATATATCAAACTTTTCATGAAATGAAAATGGTGAATATCTTGTTAAAATGTTCCATATACAATCATGAAGGTGACATTGGCTACTAGAATGAATTCTTTTCACTCCAATATCACTAGTGCCATCACCAAGGATCGCCTTGAAAATGCAATGATTATCATGAATAACTCACCGCAAACGACTCCAGCACTTTATCCCCCACAATACCACCGTCATTGCTAGCACCCGGTTTGCAAATTCCGAATATGACTCGCATCAGTGAATTTCTCCCATCATTGTCATGCAATATATCCAAAAGACCCTGAACCCAATGGAGCAGCAGTCTAATTTCTGCTTTCAAATAATCATTGCCACTGCAAAGGCTCTTGTCACTATTTCTCCGCTGCTCTCTGCTCCCTTGCAATTGAGAATTCATATGATGGGTATGGACGCTCATTGTCTCATCAAAAGAACACGTCAATGGTGAGAATAATGACAAATTGGTCTCCGCTTCTTGAGACTGATGGTTTATTCCTGATTCTGATTCTGATTTTGATCCACTGCCTCGTTTCCTTTCTTCCTCTAGCTGACTTGTTGTTTGTAAAGAAGTCATTGCTGATCCAGCAGAATCAGAATCTAAATCAAAAACAACAATGCGATCTACATTCTGCGAACCATTGTCAGTTGCGTTGATCTCAACCTGACGAAAGAAAGAAGCAGGGAATAAATTCCGAGAAAAGCATACTTGGGCTATTCCGCATTGAATTGTGGTCTGGATGACGGAGATGGCTTGCAATGTAGCTTGTTTGATATCTGACTCCTTTATGCGCTGCTTCGTTGCCGTCGATTGCATTTTGAGAATGTGTGATGCGATTGGCTTCTGGAATGAATTCGAATTCGAGGAGTGATTATTTGGTATTGAACTCAGTCCAATTGTTAGAGT
>Ga0306864_1000717_pt1 | contig 14824 bp, 8 predicted proteins | sample AntRauTorckE5430_FD_190448 | JGI IMG/M metagenome (GOLD analysis project Ga0306864, IMG submission 190448) | Saline lake microbial communities from Rauer Islands, Antarctica - Metagenome Torckler E5 #430 (v2) (version 2) | ecosystem: Environmental > Aquatic > Non-marine Saline and Alkaline >...
CTACCCGACACAGATAAGAAAGAAGCCAGACCAAACCCCCCGAGCCAGACCAAACCCCCCCCCGAAGCCCGGAAGCCCAACCCCCGAAAGAGGTCCCCTTGACAATAAAGTCTGCATGCGTGATGCTAACCAATCATGTTTCATCATGGTTGCACTTTCACCTTGTCTGCTCAACATTCAATATAACCATAATTCGACATCCAATTCACCCATCACTGCAGTGATTGATAGCTAGCTCCAAGATTACGATTCGCAGAATCGTATAATATCACATAATTTAAGCACTAATTTGATAGGCATGATAATGATTACAATTTAACTTTCATAATCATTTGGCACGAGTTTCTAGAAGTTGACGATTTCCTTCTTTTTCTTTGTAGCCAGTTTTTTCCTTTGCACCCGCCTCATCACCTGCATAATCCTCATTTTTCTTCATTTGACGTTTGGGACAGTACTGGAGTAGATGCTTTTTGCTTCCACATTTCTTGCAGCAACCTCATTTCACATACAATCCGTTTTCATTCTGTTCACATTGGCTACTTAAAAATGTCCTATCTTTTTACATATAAAACATGTCGCGAATGGCAAGTCCATTTCCGTATAGTTTACCATTCCTCCTTTGCTCGTGGTTTGCTTTTCTTCGGTCGTCAGCTTTCCACAGTTTTTGAGAGAAGGTTCATACGAGCCGCACTTGTAACAGATATTTCCTCTGATACCTTTGGTATCTTCGTCAGCAGATTTAGCCTTCGGCCAATCAGCTAATTACCTTTACGACGGCAGTTGAAGCATATGGTGTTTGCATTATATTTTTGCCAGTAGCCTGTTCCCGACGATCCCTGGCCTGCTAAGTATATGTTTACAATTTTTGTGATTGCTACCCGATTTAGATATGCATTTGTGCGTGTGGTATTCTTGCTAACTCGCGAGATAGTATGGGTAATAAAGACCCTGCCGCCGGTACAGATATTTAGCTTACTTCAAGTGCTCACTCTTTATCTTTATGTATCACATTCAAAATTCTCCTCGTTTTTAAACCTCTTTCTAAACGGTTTAAAGATTAAACCCTAAATTTCCGCGAAGTTTCCATCCACCCAAAAAGTCGAATGATGTCCGCGACAAGGAAGGAAGGAGAGAAGATGAGACAGGGAGCAGTAGGGAGTATGGTAGGGAGTAGAGAGAGCAACAAACAAACGGTATCCATCGACCATCGAACGTTAATCCATAATAATTGAAAACATGGATGATAAAGCTGAAAAGCTCTGCAAAGAAGTTCATTCTATTCTGAGTCCTCAAAACTTCAATCACTCCACAACAAATTCCTTTCGAGAAAGAGTGCGAAAGTGCATCAGCTCTGCGTGTCAATTGTCAGTCACATCGTGCTCTTCCACTTCGAACGAATACTACCAGCAAATTTGCCAAAAAGAACAAATCACCCATCACAATGATAGTATCTTGCATGATGTTCTATTTTATTCTGGTGGAGTAAAGCGATCGGCGGTTGGGAAATATTCCAATGAAGGTTTTGGAACCAATTGGGATGAATTATGTAAAAGTCATGATGCATCGAAACGAAAAGAAAATTGCAGTCATCCAGACAGCACGAAGAAACATGATGCATCTGCTCTCGAGATCGTGTTGGAAACCCTTGTCGACCAATTCGTGATACCTTCATGTTTTGCATCAACTCTCGTGCAAGGCCTCTTTTCGGTATGTGTCGAGGTGTATTCTTCCTTTTCAACCTCCATGGGCAACATACGTGTCCGGCCTAAAATGAATAGACCGTCCTCTCTCAAAATAATCGAATACGCGATACAATATATTATCCGACGAAGCCCAAGCGCAATGGTATCAAAAAAACTGGAGAGCTATATTCACGCACAGATAATGGGAGATCTGACAGTTAAGGTTTCGCCATCAGCAATTAATACGCAAGCAATTACTCAAGACTTTATTTCCAACTACAAGATTATCCGATCGCAAACTTTGTTGTCCATTGCCAGTGACTTATTGGCAATGAAGGTATCTATAGATGCTGGAGGAAAGAAGGCCAAAATTGTACACAAATTACAGAGGCGTATCCTGGTTAGGCCAGTTCTATCTCTGTTGAGAGAAATCGATGCAATGGATGTATTTCTCCTAGAAACTAACAAACGTAAACGTGGAGAGATATGTACAACGTGCTGTGACAAATTAGGCGCCATCAGCGTTCGTAAAACAAAGAGGATAAAAACATTGAAAATTCGTGATCTGCATGGAGAGCAATCTGATGAAGAAAGAGAAGTGTCTTTTGGCAGCCGGTTCTACCACGAAAGACCTAACGAAGCGCCCACTGTGCTACCATGGAAGAAAGTTATGGGGGCTACTGTCAATGCCGATCATTACTCATCAATTTCATGTTTCGTTTGCTCACAACATAATGGAAATGAACTTCCAATGAATATTACTGCTCTACCTCTCCGCATAATCGAGTTTAGGGCATCTATATATCAGATATTGGTAGAAACACTGACAACGCAATTGCTAGAAAATAGGAACGGATTACGAATCTCAATTATTTCGGTATTTCGCATGACTGTGCGCTACTATACATCAGCTTCCACGAGACTCTGTGCTATATTTGCCGCCAATGCTGCTGGAATTGAAGATGGGTATATGGAATATATGCTGTTCTTGAGAAAGACGATTAACGCTACAATCTTAGACAAGTCTACACTGAAAACAGCAGTTGTGTGCATCAGCATTTATCGCGAGTTGATTAAAGAATGTGCTGTTTTTGACGATCCAGTCTTATGCTGGAGAGGATTAAGACCCTTATTTGACATGGCATTGTCATTGTACGAGCAAGAGACACACATTTCTGATCTCGAAAGAGGTTGTGCTAATAATACCACGACTCCTTTGACGAGAGAACTTCTGAAAACGATTGGATTATTGCTAGTAACACGGAGCAACATAATTCGTAGTAACACAGCTAGCAACGATATCCAGCTGAGTTTTAATTCCTATATCATTCGCTTCTCAGAAGCATTTGGAAATAGGAATGATTGGCTTGATGCGAGGATGACATGTATCGAACAAAGTCAAATTGTTGCCGTATTGCAGAAACTTGGAATCTTGAGCTTCATTGACAAATCTGGACAGCTTGAAGAGTACAATGAAATGAAAGAAGAGTCGTGGTTCTATAACGAAAAACATTCAGTTCGTGCAGCTCATCTTCGAATGGGTCCACGAGTTTTACAAGACCTTCACATCTTTTCAAATCCTTACCACCAAGAGGCGTTAACCGAAGAATCTTCAAAGAGACAACGGAATCGGCGCAGGGAAGATAGCATTTGTGGAGAACCTATAATGGATTATATCAGCGACGATGTAACACTAGTTATCTTCTCGTATCTTGGTTACAAATTGTTAGCACGAGTAACCTCTGTCTGTAAATCTTGGCATGACATCGGCAATACTAACTTGCTATGGAAAGAACATTACTTGCGGCGATTCCAACCCATTTCCCTCGAAACTCTTTTACCAGATTCCATCAAAGCCACGATGAGGGTTCTATTTTACGCCAAGCACTGTGAACAAGAAAATTTTCATTGGCGACGACTTTTTAACCAGTCCAAAGAAAAAGAAAAGACTCTGAAGTTCAAGCTATCCAGTGGATTTCGGCGTAGATGCTGTCGAGTAATTGGCTGCAACGTCGTGATGAGGAAAAGAGAGGACGAAAAAAATCACATGTGTGTTCACTTTAAAGATGTTGCAAAGAAGTTGGGAGTTTTGGAGCGAGCGGAGGCTAGGCGTTTGTCAAAGCTGGAAAAAGAAGAATCTGAGAAGAAAGAAATTGGCAGGAGGAGCCAGAAGAAGAAGCGAAAGATACAGAAGTGATGTCCCTTGGGTGAAAAAAATGATACATACATCTAGGACGCTGTAGCGACGTAAAAGGTTAGGTTGACAAGTATTTATGATGTTATGCACATAGTAATAAGATGCTGTTGCAAGATGCGCCCCCTTGTGCCTCACAATAATTAGCTAGTGGTGTAGTGCGCTGTGGTTATTAGCGTAATGGAGCAACCGTATCTATGTATGTTACACGTATCCCATTCTCACTTTCGCAGTAGATGCATCAGCAGCCCATTATAGACCAAGCCAACTTCCTAAGAAAACCCTCGAATTCCACATGGCATGAATCATAATCGTCACAAACAAATTGTTACTCTTGGCATATATGGTCGCCCAAGTCCACCCCAATATAGCCAATGGAATCGCTCCTGTCGCCGAAACATGATGAACCGAAAAAACAACCCCACTGACAAAGACTGCCGCCCAGAACTTCATATGCAAACAAAGCGCCGGAAGCAAGAATCCCCTGTACAAAACCTCCTCCCACCAAGGCGCTGAAAGACACGGTGCTATATATCCCATGATACTCGCTGCCAGGTCATTATTTTCTGGATTAATGAGCTGAGACACAACTCCTTCCCCAGCCATTTCGAAGACATGAGCTGGAAGAACAAGCTGATTGATGAAATCTGCAATATTGAAGAACCACGATGAAATAAAGTAACCACCAATGGACCACCACAACCAATTCGACTTCCATTGATTCGTATACCATTTATAAGTCTGCTTCACTTTTTGTTTCAGAGAGACTGCCCCTACCCCTCCTCCGGCAGTAGCCATCACGCCCCCCATCTCTTTCTCGAATTCGATATTCCCCCCACCGAAAAAAGGCTGGGGTCTCAGAACGATGCCGAGAATACCGCTCCCGATGGCTACCCATGCCAAATGCCCTCCAAGGACGACCAAACTTCTATGCATCGCAATGGACATGGGAACACCCATCCCCGCCAAAGCATATAAATTCAATTCTACCCATTGTGCCACTCGTCCCGTAATGAAATATGCAGTGACAAGGAGAAACATGCTCGCCGATGATGTTATTTTGGCACTTGGTACATCTGGATTTGAGAGGAAAGAAGGTATGTTCCAGGGTGCTTTCGAGTGGGAGGTGGATGCCATGGCATGATTGTATTTTTGATGGACGTTAGTGAGCAGAGGTGGGATGGTAACTTTGGCTGGATTGTAGCGATATTTTTTAAGTTGTCTTTTTCTGAGGAGGTGGATGGATGCGAAGGAAATTATTCCAGCGAGGGAGTCAAGGCCAATGGATTGGAATCGTCCCTGGTTATTAGGTATAAGTTGGAAAGGAAAGATGATGGAATGTTGCGTGAGGACTGTGAGGTGTACGATATAGAATCCGATGAGAGTGATGAGTTGTACGCTTGGTGAAAGGTTATTTGCTTTGTAGAGAAAGGAGTCAATTTTCTTTTCAGTGGAGGATGTGGTGTGACTGCGGCGGAAGGATGGAAGCTTGAATGAGAATCTCTTGTTGGATTCATCAGCATTGGAATCTGAATTATCATTGGATCGTGATGCTTGGAGATTTGATGATTTATTTCTGTTGATTGTTCTTGCTTTGTATTTAGGCAACATCAATGCTTGTTGATTCATAGTATTATGTGCTGACAATCTCACTGATGTCAAAGTGTTTGTTGAGAATGCCGATGCAGTGAAATCATGTCTCGATGGTGATAATGACAATGTCAACGACAGGGATAATAATAGGATGCAACTGACACTGCAGCAAGAAACGATGGTGGCAAAGCATCCTCTCTTGATTCCCATTCCCATTTGAATCGATATTTGATTTTCTGTTTGATTGTTTGTTTGTTGGATGTTTTGTTTGTTGGGTTGTACTTGTAGGTACTACTACTACTACTGTACTAGTACTCGTACTACTGTTGTAGGTTGGAACAAATGAAATCGGGATGAAGGCAGGCAGGCAGTGACGCAGTTGGAAGAATCTTATATGGAAGATGATGAAAGTGGTGTTGGTGCTATTATTAGATGGTATGCTATTTAGCTAGCGATGATTGCTACTTGAACTGCGGCTGGTGGTAAGTAGGTATACTGCTTGCTTGATTGCTGCACAAGTGTGTGCGGCGTCTGATGTGTGATGTGTGTGTTAATAATATCCCATCATTGGTACTTTACTTTCGTGTGTTTGTGAAGATACCACCGACAGACGTCAGTCTTATTTTTGGGTGAGATTTTGAGATTTTTTCGGAAAAGAAACCCGGAGATGATCCGTTTTCCAAAAGCCGACAGAAGAACCGACAGTTTTTTAGTTTATGATGAACTCCATTACTTACTCCCCCCATCATCACTGCTCCCCCCTCCCTGCTGCTCCCTGCTTACAATAATTTACAATCTCTTCCAATTTTAATAATTTACAATACAAAATACAATCCTGTCGCCATCGACTACCAACCGCACAACCGCACAACCGCACAACCGCACAACCGCACAACTGGAGCTGAGTGCTTTTGACAGAACCAATGATTCCATCGTACGATGATAATGACGACGTCGAGGATGAATGGGGTCTTCATAGCACGGCACCGGAGGAAGAAGAAACTGATCATTCGAGTCAAGAATTACGGGAGATGGCAAATGCAGCATTTGCTTCGAATGATTTGGATTCAGCAGTTCCGTTATATTCCATGGCAATCGAAAGACTCATGAAAGAAAATGAAGCGTTGACTTTAGATGATGATTCCGATAAGTCCAGCTCAAATTGCAATTTCAATTCCAATACCAATCAATTGAGGGAATCGATTGAACGAATGATTATTTTATTATCGAATCGATCCGTCTGTCTATACAAAATGGAATCCTACAATGAAGCCAAAATAGACGCACAGCAAGCTTTCCAAATTTCGGATGAATCGAATCATAAGGCCGCGTTTCGTCTCGCCAAAGCCATGATTGCCCTGGAAGAGTATTCTGAGGCCATTGAAGTGCTCAAAACAGCCATTGCCGCGGCTTCAGTAGCAGACGTTGGCATTAGCAATGATATTGGAACTGTCAGTCAATCGAATGCACCGGAATTGACCAAACTCCTGCAAACTGCGCATACGCTGATACTCCAACAAAAGAATATCCCGCAAGCCATCGAACTATCCAAACTAACTTCCATCATACATCCACCACCGCACCAAAAAGAATCCTACCAACCATCCATTCGGCACTTTGAAAAAATGCAAGAATTGGGAGAAGGCAATTACTCCCAAGTCATATCTGTCAAACATGTTGTCACGGGGGAACACTTTGCTCTCAAAATTATTGAGAAGAAAAAGATTGATCAGCTTGCCAAGAGGCAGCATCCCAACGTTTACAATGAAGTCGCAATGGAAAAACAAATCTTGGGACATAGGCTCAAGCTCCACGAACATGACAAGGAACCCTTTCTCAAAGGTTCTCAGAGGATCATCCAATTGTATCATACATTCCAAGACTACAATCACCTCTATTACCTCATGGACTTACCCACACTCCATGGAGGAGGGGATGTGTGGTCCACCATTCGTTCCTTCTCAACGAATAAAATGGTTGGAACATTTCCTTCTCTAGCCAGGCTGCATTTATTCCAATTATTGGAAGGGTTGGAGTTCATACATTCCAGAGGGGTGGTGCATCGGGATCTCAAGGCGGAAAATATGTTATTGGATTCCAGGGGTAATCTCATCTTGGTGGATTTTGGGACGGCCAAGGATTTGATTGTCAGGAAGTGGAATGGGCCAGAGTTTGTTGGGACACCGGATTTCATGGCTCCAGAGGCCATTGCAGGTCCTGCCAAGAAGAAACAGAAGAAAGATGAGGAATTGGAGGGTGTTGGTGACAATGGTAATGCTGCTGGAGAGCAAGAAGGTGATAGGAAGCAGCGAGAGAAAGAATATGCGACAGAAGGGAGGGTGGGGGGAGCCGATCATACTCTTGACCTTTGGTCATTCGGAGCGGTAGCTTTTCAATTGTTGACAGGGACAACGCCCTTTGCGAGTCCGAGTCAATACCTTTGCTTTTTGAAAATACAGAGGGGCCTTTTATGCCGTCCCACGGGGATTGCAGATGATGATGCTTGGGATCTTATTGAAAGATTGATGACGATGGAACCGAAGGAACGATTCGGTGCGGAGTGTTTTGAATATGTTGCTGGCAAGGATGGAGCTCCAAATCAAATGCTACAGAAAGAAGAAGGAAAGGGGTATGCTTGTATCAGGAACCATCCGTATTTTGTCAAACTTCATGATCAAAGTTTGAAGGAAGGTAAGGAAGATGAACCGATGAGGCCCATTCCGTCATTGAGAGATTTGTGCGTTCCTGCATGCGCAGAGCTTGTGCAAAAAGATTACACCAATTTAGATATTGACAAGGAACACCCCCCTGGTGGCGGATCTTCTCATGATATGCTTAGGCTGAATATGCATGATAGAAGAAGGGTCATGGATTATCTTGACAAATTACGAGTCCTTCCTCAACCTCGCACATATAAGAGATTCTTCACAACCAAGCAGGAAGCGAGATTGGGTAAAATAAGGCAGAGTACGAGGGATTTTGTCGGGTTGACACAAATGAACGACAAGCAGTATCAATTTCCAACGAAAGATAGTGAGAATATCGACGAAGAGAGGAGTGACGTCATTGAAACCATCTTTCCTATAAGGTACATGCATGTGTCAAATCCCCTCTTTGATAAGGAAGTGAATCTTTCGTGTTCGGAAGAGGAGCGCAAGGGGCATATTTCTACCCTCAAGGAAAGTTTGAAAAAGGTGAATAGGATTAGACCAAAGGTAGTTGTTGCATCAGGATACATGGACGACGAGTGTAGAAAGTTCATGGGCAAGGTGAATGAGAGCATTCCAGTTGCTTTGAATGATGGATCGTCGTTCTATGCATTCTGGTCACGCGGCGGACAAGGGTTGGTGCTACGAACAAATGATTTCGTCGGTGTAAATTCGAACATTGCTCAAAAATGCGAGCAAGCGCAGTGGCTGAAGCAAGAATTGGAACAGAGTCGAATGACTAGACATCATGTCTTTGCTTTCGTGGATTGTAGTCCTAAGAAATTGCCTGCGTGGCTAGTCAAGTTGTTGGCAAAAGGTCGCGTGTTGTGCCTATTTGGCCCTCACTCTGATTCTCCGGCTGTTGAAAAAGAGTACACGTATTCAGTTGAAGGAGGGCTGAAGAGTAACGACAGCAGTTCCAATAGCGACCATGACGATGATAACTCTTTATCATCTTCGGAAAGCGAGGCAGAGAATGATGAACACACAATGCAAATCATTGCCAGAGGAGATGGAACCCTGCGCTGTTGGCAATTGGAGCAATATGGTGCCTGGGAATTCGAAAATATTCTTTAGTTACAGCATAATTGCTTGACAGCAAGAATAAGAGTGATTGCATCAGAGAAGCGTGATAAAAATTCTTGTGCATAATAGGAGATAATAGGTAGTTGCAACTAAAGTTTGAATTGCACCTTTCAACATCAGGAGTCATCATCATTGGATCCCGAAGCTAAAGAGAAAACATATTTCCAAAAGTAGGGGTGATGCTCATAATAAGATATGATTTGCCAATTGCCGGCAGACCCCTTGTGTCGCCACATAATAGCGACCAGATCATCTAAATTGGTTGGTTAATTACACACCTAATAACAGTTATTTGAAAATTCAAAATTATAAACAGTGTTTCCAATTTTAGTCTAGTCTGTGTCCATGATTTCACTATCAACGTTTTTGTAATTATAGGTACCTACTTAAGTCTTTGATTCACTGCTTTGTGGCTATGAACAATGGTATCATAGTATTTGAATGTAGCTACATACTCGTACGTCTATTTTATGCCGAGCGTGGCTCCAATTATCAATTGCAAATTTTCCATTCACCTTAATTATACCAATCGTGTTGCTATGTGTACGGTACACCATTACCTTGCAATATATTACCCTAAATGAATTTTCTGAGCGGATTTAGAATAGTGATTGATAAAAGGTGAGATGCTGAGTCATCTACCTTTTGCGCGCGCGTGTAAGCAGACGTCCATCGAAATCTTTGCCAGATGACATTATTTGAAGTTGACATTGGACATCCGCAAGCAGCAGTCAGCAACCAGAAAGCAGCAGTCAGCAGACACGACAGCACTCATCAGTAGACAACAGTAAGTAGTCAGTGGATGAGAAGGCCAACAAAATCACATAAAAACAAAATTACAAAATTACCCTTAACTATCTGCATCAATAAGCCAAGATGGTAACTACCACAAAAAGAACGTACGAAGAGGGTCCTGGATGCGACACCTTAGGAAATGAAAAAGGCAGCAAAGTCTGGACTATTGCGATCTTGAATGAATTTGGACAAGAATGTGATGATGAAATCCAAGTTCCTAACAAAACAAGCCTAATTGACTTTGTCTCGATGCTATGCAATGGACCTGTTAAAGAACGGCGCGAACAAGACCATGAAATGCACGCTCATCTCTGGGATCTAAAGATTATCCCAGCAGAGTTATCGACGGAAAAGAGTCAAGAAGTCGTTTGTCCGCCCGGGGTACCATACTGCATCGATCAGAATACTCTTGATCCAGATACTCTCTTTGAGAATCTCAAGGCTTTAGAGTTACAGGGCACACTCTGTTTGAAATACGATTATGGGTCACCTACAGTAGTGACAATGAAAGTCCAATCTGTATCTTTCTCAGATCTAGGAAAGGAAGATGAAAAGCACATGCTTCAACTTCGAAGAAACAAAGGAGTTCCGATACAAGGGACTGGTGGAGATATTGTGAAAGATGATTCTCAAAAGGAATTGAGTCAAAATGAAATATCAATCATTCCAGCTCATGATTTGCCCCTTTCGAAGCAAATTGATGTTTTCTATCCTGAATTTTCAAAAGCTATTATTGACAACTCGGACTATGATGAAGTGAGAGCTTTTACACTTGGGTTGTCAAAACGTGTTGACTGTGAGACAGATACAACATTTTCCACTATGGAATTATATGGCATCGATGATGCCTTTGATGCTAGACTCCCTTGGGACAACATGGATGATTTCCTAGATGTAGCCGAAGAAGTATGGTCCAAAAAGGTATCTCGTCGTGGGAAAACGACACGTCTCATTTCCCCACCCACTGCTGATGGTAAAGAGTCGTATAATGAACAAAAAGAATGGTATGAAAATTTGAGTGGATTTCTCAGGAGACTCAATGGGGACAGGGTCTTCCTACGGAAGTCTAGAGAAGAGATTGACAACGCAAGACATGAAAAGAAAAAGACAGAGGAAAAGGATGTTTTTGATTTTGCAACCACATTTCCTAGAACAGCCGGGCAATTGACATCAGGCAAATTCCGTTGGTTCAGATACGAGACCCATGGTTTGTTGAAAGTTGTTGTTGGGAGAGGTTTGGGAATTAACCATAGAACCATGAAAGAGGAACAGACGTTGAGAATTTGTAAGCGAAAATTTGCTTCCTTTCACGAATTGCTATGCGCAGTTGAAGCTAGTTGGGTGTATCCAGGTAGCTGTTCAACTTCATCGCCACCACAGTATTTGAGTACAGATACATTTCTTCCCGAATATGACGCTGATGTGTCACCTTCGAATCCCCGCCCTGTAGCCCCACCAATCTTAAGTAAGAAAGACGACTCTATCGATATCTCCAAGGCAAAGGTATTAGCTCCGGTCACTGCTTTGGCAATTGCACCTGAGGGCGAAACCACTACAATCTTGTACAGTGGTCATAGAAATGGCGAGGTGCGCAAATGGAATCTTGAGACAAATAAACAAATATGGAAGAAACAAGTTTTCCAACATCCAGACGAAAGTTATGATACTTTCTTACTTGGTATTCGGGGAATCGCGGTTCAGGAATTACCCTCTGGCGAACACCTCATCTATACGTGGTCGCATACCTATGATTCTATTGAGTGTAATCTGCCTAACGAAGTCAGAGTTCTTAATGGAAGAAATGGACAGTCTCATCACGTCCTGAAATGCCAAGTCGATTGTGATATGGATAGGCATCCACTTATATCATGTGTGATATTCAGTAAACTTATGTATGAGGATGTGTGGGACGATGTTGTCATTGTTGGCTTAAAAGTTACTTGTGAGTGTTTGACTTACAATGAGAATTATACCGATTTTGTCCTGGAAGAAGCTGAGGACTTTGCATATGGGAATATTCTACCATTTGTTGGAGAAGAAGTAGAGGAGACGTGGCGTGGTCACAATGGAACCATTCGTTCCATGGCTGTCACGCCAGATCGCTACATAGTGAGCTGTTCCGAGCATAATCATGGATTTGCCGAAGCAATCATTTTGTGGTCAGCGAAAACACCAGGGGAACCACTTCACAGGATCGATCTTTTCAAAGGAAATCTTTGCCACGGATGCCTATCTCCTCCACTCAGGAGCCTGCAGGGAGGTATTGCAGTTCACGGAAACAAAATACTGATTGGTGGCGAATATGGAGACATGATTGTACCAATTGATATCGTCGGAATAGATGAGGGCGGGGACAAGAAACCTTCGCTTGACATGAGAGGCTTCGGTACGCTTGGTCTACGCAGTACTATCGAGTCTTCTCTCAAAGGATGCCTGGTGGGCAGTGGCAATGCAGCAATAATTACCAATGAGGGATGCGAAGAAGTCTACATTTTCCCCATTGATAGCTTGGGTGATAATCCTCACCTGAACAACGATTTGAGTCCAACAGACATTGAAAAACAGAGCGAACATCTTGATGAAGATGATGACACGCACCTTCACGTGCGAAGTATGGCATTGGGACAATTTAAATTCCGATTTCAGAAACATGATCCATCAAAAGATGACGAAAATGGCGGCCCAGTGGTTCTCGCTATGAAAGGTCGATACGTTGTCGCTGGGTTTGACAGTGGCGGCATTGTGCGAGCAAAATTGCTTCCAGAAGAATTTGACGACAGATCAAAAGGATCGTCAAATATGTACGCATCATCTGCCCTTCAGAGAGACGAAAGCCTTCCCACCCATTTTGATGAATTTGATCATCCCTCTGATGATCGCCCGCCTGCTATTGCCCAACAATGCTTAATACAATAGAACGAAGAAAATCAAGTAAGCAGTTGAAATTAATTTTTAATTTAGTGTAAAAAGAGAGATCTATACCTACGTATCTATTACATACTACTACTGTGTAAAGCAAGCGCATAATATCTTCCAGATCGCAATGACAAGATCGTGTAAAAGCCGCAACACCTGTTTGGTGAAGATGTTCACCATCATAATATGTTTTTGTAAGTATTGTTATTGTAAGTAAGAAAAGCCTCATGGCCCAGAAAACTTCCACAAATTATGACAAATACAACTCGTAAGTACCTAAGTAAAGTCTTTTAGCTCAGCTTAGCTCGGAATAATTCCACAAATGAAACGACTGCGATGCTTCTCAATTGCAGCAAAATCAACGACATAGATACCATTCTTGTTGCCACACCTGTGTGTCGCATCTGCTGGACTTATCTCCTCAAAATTACTTTCTTTCTTATGACTGCTATGGCTCATATGCCAGCATCTGCATGTATCGGACTGGCAGCCAATGCCACTCCTCGAACATGGACAATCACTACCATAACAACAACCATGCGTTTCCACTTCATCATGCAACAATTGCTCCAATACTTCTCTATTGCTACTGTTCGGTATGGCAACATGTCTTTTTCTCAATTCATCCTTCACCCTCCGTTCGGTAAGTCTCCGATGATTTTTCGATTTTTTTCCACCACCATTCAAATCTTTTGGAAGTACCACATGCAGTTTCCGACAATTGCATCCAGCCACATTTTCCACAGTCCGATGGATGCGCAATTGTTCCAACTCATGGCGCACATGCTGAACATCCAGAGCACAGTAGTACGCATCATCGTTCGATATCGATATCGAATCCTTGCGCTTGGATGAAGTTTTATTGGATGTATTGGATGAATATGAATCTGAATCGTCATGAAGCGCACCAACACCAACATCCTGATTCTCCAGATTCAAATGTGCATCCCTGAATAATAAATATTTCCGTTCCGATTCCCCCAAGCGTCCAAACAAAATATTCCTTCCCGTCTCAAAGATTTCCTTCCACTCCTCCTGACCATAAGTTCCTGCTTGTCGATGATGCTGATGCGCATCCTTTTGAGTTTCTCTATAGTCAAACTGGCGCGTTTCGAAAGTGTGCGCATCGGGGATAAATATAGGATCCTGACTGATGGCATTATTGACATGTTTATCTGATGCTTTCATTATCTCATCTGCTACTTTGGAATTACTCCGTTTCCTCCTTCCGGATGATTTAGTGTTCGATTTCGATTTCGCTAGCACCTTGGCAAAACTTTTTCTCCTCGCCATGGCATATTTCTCATACCTCCCCCTCAGCTCCATCTGCTTATCCTGTTCGAACTCATCAACTGATAAAACAAAAGTTCTGTAGAGATCATGGGATAATGCGAGAGGATATCCTCCATCGAGCGGCACACCATCTCCATGAATGTCTCTATGAAATTCTGATATGATGATGGTGGAGAAGTGGACCTTATTTATATTATTTTTGGAAATGGAAATGGAATTCGAATGGGAGGAGGATGAGGGTGCTGTGGTTTTCTTCTTTTTCTTTCGTTTCTTCTTTCGTTTCTTGGTTGCTTTTGTTTCTTGCTGTTGCAGTGTATCTTGCGAATCTATTATGTCGGATGGTGGGGTTTTAGTTGCAACGGTTGTACTAGCATTATCATTATCATTAGCAATAGTGGTTGAATCGATTGGTTTTGATTGTTTCTCTTTGAAAGCTTTCTGCTGCTGTTGCTGTTGATGTTGATGCTTCCGTTGCTGCATGATAAGTTCTCGCTGATGTTCTTCTTCATCAGAGGATTCTTCGTCAGAGGATGAATCAAATTTCAATAGATAGCTTT
>Ga0306864_1000720_pt1 | contig 14781 bp, 11 predicted proteins | sample AntRauTorckE5430_FD_190448 | JGI IMG/M metagenome (GOLD analysis project Ga0306864, IMG submission 190448) | Saline lake microbial communities from Rauer Islands, Antarctica - Metagenome Torckler E5 #430 (v2) (version 2) | ecosystem: Environmental > Aquatic > Non-marine Saline and Alkaline >...
ACCGCAATTCCCTCCTATTATCCTAGAACTTTTGCAAAGCAACATCAGTCATCACCGTACATTCCCAAAGCTGTGCGGTCCTTGTCGAATCGGGTCAATTAGGAATAGGCCAACTGTTTCGATATTTAGATAAGCTACCTACGTTTACAATTGTGGATGCCGGACGCTGCGAAAATGGCGGTTTATGGCGAAGGTATAAACTGAAATGTGAAGAATTGACTTGTGAAATTTCGGAAGAGCTTGTTCCAAATGCATGGCAGCTACAGTCTGATGAAATGGATTAGTTTAGCGGCATTGGTAGCATACTCTGAGAGCTTCGGTTGCGCTGTTTTGGACCATCCATGATTGAGGCAACAAAGGAGTGTATCTTTTTTTTACCGGATAGAATCTGTTCGCGCTCCAAAGACAATTCTTTCATTACTTTTTGGTGCGCGAACTTGGCCTTCATTGATTCCATCCTTAGTTCGAGAGTCTTGGCTTGGTATGTTTTCATTCTATTATCTTCATTGGAGATGGTGTCTGCATCACAAATACTGTGATAAGTCTCTACGCCTCCGGATTTGCAGTATGAAACTGGTTCTGTCCTCTTGACAAAATGCGTAATTCCTGTCGATTTGGATTGTCTTCCAAGGCATTGACTGAATAAAGGACTGAGTTGTTGAGTGTCGAATTGAACCTTGTTTTGGTACCGTAGGACTTTCGGACCAAGGAACTCAGGTTTGTCAGGTCGAAAGCGTAGAGATTCACGTTCTCCCATGAACTTGACAACAGAATCTCGACGCCCCGTCACAGGCAATGATTTTCGATCTGATGGAGCCTGACTTTCGCAAACTTTCTTTTGATTGGTTCTGGAATGGATCATGGGACGAAGCTCGTTGTTATCCTTTTCGTCAGAAGGATCGCCTTCTATGAAATCTTCTGGGTACAGCTTGCGACGCAGTGCTTCTATAGATCCAGGACATATATCAAGACCTGTCAGCATTCGAAAAGTAGAGAGATACAATATACCTTGAAACGCCCCTTTGAATAGACTTTTATTGCCAGGACATAAAAAAGTAAAACCCAAAAAAATTGCTTTCGATAATACAAATGGATAGTAACGAAAGATCGCATCTCGTTGATTCGAAGATGCCGACTTAGTCAGCATATTCATGAATTTGGGAAAGACGATTGCGACCTTGGTAAGAAGATGCCTTTGCTCAGAGCTTGAGTTTTTCTGTTACATTCCAACATAATATATAAGATTTCAAAATGAACGGTATAATCGTTTGCGTACATGTTGTGAAATCCCTTACCTGAAAGAATCGGCAATGTATGAACCAATACATGAGCACAAATAGATTCTTACTGATATCGTGTAATACAACCGCCTTCAACAGACGGTTTCCACGATCAATAGCAAGCTTCTCACAACTCAGCGTAAGCAGTAAAGAAGGATTCATCTCATGTTCATCGACGGCAATTGGAAAGTCATCATTTAATACTTCATCTGAAGGTGCTCCATTGTCAATGTGTTGATCAATTTTTCGTTTCAGGCGAAACTGCAGTGTGTTTGCGGACCTCGACAAATGTCTTGTGGAGATGCTATTCAACTGATTTTGTAGCGTTTGAATATTTTTGTAACGTCGTTCTCCCCGTTGAATTTGGACATGGCTTAGCCCTCTTTGCTTCTTTAACTTTGTAACTTTTGGATCCTCCTCGGATTCTGCTTTGTACCTGTCAAAAAGAATTTCAAGGCGTTTCCCTGCTTCAGTCATCGGCAAATTGGGATCTCTCACTGCAAGTGAGTAAATCGATGGTGGATTGGCATTCCCAGTATCTACTACTTGTGACGCAGATCGATCATGTACATTATGACAATCATTTCGTTGTGGATTGGAAAAGATGCGTTTAAGAGAAAGAGAAGATCGCCTTCGAACGAGCGCGTTCAGCGAGTCTAGACGCTGCAGAAATGTGTGTGCCAAAAAAGAATTGCCATTCACATCTTGAAATGTATTCGGATTGAATGAAATGCTTTTAGAATGAGCATTGTTGTCTGTCCTTGCTTTGTCTCTGTCTCCTTGATTATTGTAAATTTTCTTCATATACTTTTATATTCTTGAAGCGAGCAAGTGTGAGAATAGTCAAATGATGACAGTGAATCAAGGATTAAAAAAATTAGCATTCCCTCTTTCACAACGAGTTAAACGGGGTAACGCGCCCCCTCTAGAGACCAACCAGCAGCACAAGCCGATTGGTAATTGAATCTTCATTGGGGGGGAATTGAAGCATGCAAAGGTGCGTTTGAAAAGTAAGAATGATGTTTCTTTATGCATTCTTCTCCAACAATTTTAATCACTGCATCGTTCATTCAGGGATGTATCGTCGTGGTCAGAGAGGTCCCAAGGGTCTATTTCTCTTTCGATGGGAGATGATGGACAGAAAAAAGGCCACGACAAAAAGAAAAGGATATCAGATAAATTGGTGAAGATCTTAATGCCCAATACAAAGTTTAGATTATCGTGGGAGTTCTTCATTTTTATAGTCATCTGGTATAATTCGGTAATTACCCCAATTCGAATGTTAATAATGACAAGTGAAAGAACGCCAGAAGTTCTCATCTCCGCAGATATCATATTGGATTTCATTTTTGTGTTCGACACGGCTCTGCACTTCTTCCGGCCGTATACTGACAAGGATACAGGGCAGACTATCACCAACTTGAGGCAGATCAAAAGCAAGTATCTACGATCCACGGCGTTCTATACAAATGCTGCTGCATGTATTCCAATTTTGAAGACACCAATGGCGCCATTTCTAGATGCTAAGACGAATGCCACAATCATTACAAATTTTAATATCCTAAGGATGATCCGGATCTTCCATTTCCCTGCTCAGTTTGAGGAGCTTAAGGCTTTTCTCAGTAGAAAGGATCCAGTCAATGAGTCAGTATTCCGTATGGGTGTAATCTTGTTCTTCACACAGCTGATAATGTGCGTGTTTGGTACTATTTATTTTGGATTATCATCATCGACTGTTGATGACATATGTCCAGGCTCAAGCCGGTTCGCTGAAGACATTCTAGGAAATGAAATGTGGATTGCTGAGGATGAAGTTATTGTTAGCGTTATGGACCCTCAGATTTGCCTTGCCTCGCCAACAATTGGAGTAGAGTGCAACGATTGTCCCCAATTGATGTTCTTCCTCAGGTCGGTATATTTCCTAATGCAAACTCTCTTCACAATTGGTTATGGTGATACAGTTGTTCCTTCCAAGTTGACGGTCGAAGTGATTATGGCGTGCGTATTCATGATATTTGGAGTTTTCGGCTACGGTCTAATCATTGCCAATATGACATCTGTGCTATCAAATATTGACGTGGTCAGCATGCGCTTCCGTCACGAGATGGATACTGTGAACAAATGGCTATTGTTTCGATCGGTTCCTACTTCTCTTCGCGAAAGAGTTGAAATGTTTTTTACGTACTTAGAGAGATCACAACACGGAATACTTGATGATACATTATTTGAAGGGCTCCCAAAGCAACTATCCCGAGAAATTTCAGAAGCAAACACTTCATTGATTGAGAAGGTCCCTTTCTTTAATCCATGTTACAGGTCAAAAGACTTCCTTTCTAAGATTTCGCTAGCCCTTGTCCGACGAATTTATCCTCCTGGTTCTTACGTTCTTTACGGAGGTGAAAAGCAGAGGGAACTGATAATCGTGAAGAAAGGTAGGCTTGACTTGTACTTGGGAGCATCATCAGAGATAATTGCCAATCTAGTGGAAGGTGATTACATGGGGGACCATCAGCTTTTATTTGGGACTGTAAACGACGTTGGAGCCATCTCTCCAGATTTTACAGAAGTTCTTACACTTACATTCTATGCTTTTGAAAATATTATGGATCACCCTTCGCAAAGGGAGTTCAACTTCAGATTTCTTGGAGGCAACTTGAGGAGATCCACGGATAGTGGTGCTGTCGATACCATGAATAAAGCAAAGGCGTAAGTGATTATGAGTTAGTATAAGCACTCGAGAGTTTCTGTAAATTTCTCACATTTCAGTTGTATTCTAGTCGAATGGAAAAACTTGCCCTCAAGGCATCCAACCTCAAGGGTCAACCAAAGTCAAAGAAATTGTTGGACATGTTGACAAAGGTAGAAGTGAAAGTCAAAGGCATGAGAATTCTTCCATCCTATCGAGTTCGTGTTTATTGGGACGCCTTTGCCGTATTTGCGATAATGTTTGAGGCAATTTCGGTACCAATGCAAATTGCTATTTATCTCAGAGCGTCTAAATTGGGATCAGCTTATTCGTGGACATTCCTCACTCATTACTTTATCGATTTTACCTTTCTTGTAGACTTATATCTAAGGATGAGTGCATATACATACACGAGTTTCAATGGAGGCAGATCTGAGACTGTAGTGGACAGGAAAATGATACGCGATCATTACCTACGATCTCAATTGTTTCGTATTGATCGCCTTGCCGTTATACCATTTGATCTGCTTTCTCTGGTAATTGGGCATTACACATTACTTAGGGTTCCAAAGATGATCAGAGTTCTCCAGCTGCCTTCTATTGTCTCACGTCTGAGAAGCAATTTAGAAACCTGTTTTGGCACATCAGTGAACGAGAGAACAAATTCAGGCATTATAATGTTTCTGTCCACAATTCTAATTATTGTTTGGAGTAGCGCAGGATGGAATGCACTTAGATACAATGAGAGTGGGTATAAAGCAGTATACTGGGCATTGACTACTCTTACTACAGTCGGATATGGTGACTTTACACCCAATAACTTTAGAGAAACTGTGTACGCAGTAATCGTCGGAGCGCTTGGTGCGACTTTCACAGCTGGCATAATTGCAAATGTAACTAGTTTCTTTCACGATGTTGATATTTCTGAAGATAATATTGATCATAAAGTCAATTGCGTCATGGTACGCAGTCAAAAGATTAACCATTGTCGATTTAAAACATGAAACCTCCTCACCTCTCTGCTTGTCACAGCGTTTCATGGAGAATCATTCCCGTCCTCTGGATCAAATTAAGAAAATACAAGAGTATTTTGACTACACAGAGAGAGAACAGGGAGGAATCAATGAAGACCTATTATTGCGTAAAAGTTTACCAGATCACCTCAAAGCAAATCTTTTTATCCACATGACGCATTCCATGATCGTGAACTGTGACTTCTTTTCGAATTGCGAAGCTGGATTCTTGCGCCAACTGATGACATCCCTAGACCAACGATTCTTTGGATCTCAAAGTATGATATTGACAGCTACAATCCCATCAGATGGAATGTATTTCATCAAAAAGGGAACCGTGGATCTCACAAGCAACACAAGTTCAAAAGAGTTGAAGCCATTTAAGAGGCTGGATGTGGACGGATATTTTGCGGAGGAATGTCTCTTGGAGCATTGGTATGAAAATCCTTATCTCGCAATTTCTGTCACTGATTGTGAGCTCTGGCACTTGCGTCGCTCTGCATTTAATCGACTAGTTGAAGATTTTCCACATGTGAAAAGACAATTGACAAAGATAGCTAGATCATCAAAAACTGCGGGTGGGGGTTCCACGCATGTAATGGCTAAAGCCATTGAGAACGTGAAGCGGAATTCACAAATGTATATTCATCCCGACAACTACTTTATCCAATTCTGGTTCGGATTAATTCTTTTGGTGACAATTTACAGTGCGGTCTCTCTACCGTTTCGCTTTGCGTTTATGGAAAATTATGATATATCAGCAAATTGGATAGTTCTAGATTACTGCGGCGATTTGCTTCTGTTGGTGGATGTTATCATGCGATCCACCTTCCTAGCATACTATGACGATAACCATCTCATTATCGACAAGAACAAAATTTGGAAGCACTACATCAAGCACGGGAACGTAAAATGGCACATCTTATCACTGTTGCCACTAGAAATAACAATGATAGGCAATGCCTATGTATGCCCTTTTTGGAAGCTACAGGTATGGTCCTTTTATCGCATGAATAGATTGATTCGACTGATAGAGGTCCCCGCTTTAATGAATAGAGTAGAGAAGACTCTCGCGAAAATAGGATTTCGAGTTCCGAAGAATGCAATTCGTGTAGGAAAGCTCATTATGGTGATCTTGCTCAGCGCTCATTTTGTGGCATGTATTTTTTTCACCATCGCGAACTTTAATCAATACAGTAACGCCGGTAGAGGAGGACAACAGAATTGGGCGGATAACGAAGGATTGTTTCTAGAACCACTTGTTTGTCCTGGGAATGTTATCAACACTGCCACTATGATGAAGCGATATGTTGCTTCTTTGTATTGGTCAATGGCAACTCTTACTACTGTTGGTTATGGTACGTAACCATGCATTTGATTGTAAATAGTTTCAGTGCTAGATGAATTGAATCTAAGATACCCTACCTCCGTTGAATAATTTGTTAGGAGACATCACAGCGCATGAAGATTCCCTCTTTGAGATACTCTTTGCGACAATAATTCTGGTAATTGGAACTGCGATTTACACTCTTGTCATTGCGTTATTGGAAGATATTGTTTCGCAACTCGATGTAACATCAAGTTTATATAAGTTGAGGACTGACAAGGTGGACTCTTACTGTGAACTGGAAGCTTTACCAGACGGACTGAAAGTCAAGATTAGTGCTCACTATGACAATGTATGGCAGAAACAACTTGGAGTGAATGGGAAGAAATTGCTCACGTTCTTTCCGGCTTCCTTCAAGACTGAAATGCTGCTCGATATGATGTCTCCTCTTCTAAACAAGACATTTTTCATCAACGATTGTACCACAGATTTTGTGGCTCAAGTTTTGAATAGCATGAAATATGAGCTCTTTTTACCAGATGATACACTATTCTGTGAAGGTGAAAGGTGCCAAACTCTTAATTTTCTTTATAAAGGGGGTGTCGACTTGTTGAACGCAAAAGGAATCAAATTCAAGACCGTGAAAAATTGCGTACTTGGTGAGGCAGCTTTCTTTGGATTCGAGCCACATCTGTGTTCTGCAAAAACAGCAGATGCCTGTGAAATTTTCTCTTTCAGTATGGAGGACTTCATACTTTGCATTCATGAAAACCAATTGATGAAGAAGTATACGGAATACCTTGAGAAGAATAAGGGAAAGCTCGAGAAGTCCAAGGAATCCGTGGCCAAAATGATCAGAAACCTAAATTCTTCCAAAATGGAAAAGATGATGGTGACAGAGCAAAAACTATCTTTGCCCAAAGGCGTGATTTTACCAGATGCGGCCTCAAGACATATTTGGGAATTGCTCCTCTTGCTACAAGCTATCAGCTTTATTTTTATCATCCCTTATGAGATCTCGTTTCTGACCAATGGCATTAGAGTCCCTATTTTTATTGTGGATACTGTAATGGATATCGTATTTATTATGGATGTGTATGCCAGGTTGAAAAAGTTTGCAATTATGAAGGATGGTTTTCTTCTCGCTGATCCAGTAGAGTTTAGAAGTGTATACTTTCACAGCGACTTCAAAGGTGATTTTTTATCTATGATACCAGCATCATTCATAGGGTACTTGTGTGGGTTGAGAGATAGACGGTATGGCTTACTCCGAATCCTTCAATTCGTACGAATACACCATTTTGGAAAGTACTTGAGCAATTTCGTTGAAAATGTTAACTTCAGAACAAAATTCATCATCTCAACTGCTCAGCTAAGAATCATGCAGATTTTCTTTGTTGTCCTGTTTCTTTCCCACTGGTTTGCTTGCATGTTCCACTTTCTAGGCAACATGCCTGAAAAAGAAACTTGGTTAATATCTGATGAATCGACGTCAGACACTAACGGAGGTAGATATTTGCGTTCTTTCTACTGGGCCTTGTACACTGGTAAGTTGAGCCGATTTCTTCGTTTACAGCATACCACACATGACTCTGACGAATTACTCCAAATAGTAACTACTATCGGATATGGTTCAGTGCCCGTAGTTAGTAACGTCGAAAGAATATTTGCAATGGCGGTGATGATAGTTGGAGCTGTAATCTGTGATGCAGGGATAACGGCAATTCTCACATCGATAATCTCCATTAGAGATCAGCAGTCTGGTGCCAACAATCGTAGAATCCAGTGCTCTAAAAGATTCATGAGATCAAATGCTATCACAACGGAAACCCAAGAACGCGTGTTGGGCTATTATAAATACGACGACACCGAACTTCAGAATATAAGGGAAGATGACATTCTCGAAGATCTTTCGGTTTGCTTACGAAATGAAGTCCTTCGTCACTTTTGTTTCAAGCCGTTGAGATCCATTGATCTCTGTAACGATTTGAATGATGGAGCATTGTTCAGCCTTATCCAAATGATGGAACCCTATCTAGCAGTTCCAAATGAACATTTATCAATTCTCAAGGAAGAATGTCAGCATCTTTACGTTTTGAAACGTGGCGACGTTAAAAGTACTGATTCTTCAGGAATGTCTAACTTGCTTCCATTAGGCTCCGTCATTGGTCACTTAGCCTCAGAATCTACGTACAAGCAGCATGGACTTCCATCGAAGCTATTGGAAATTCAAGTTGTAGGCGGAAAGCGCCTCAAAACAAAGTATGCAAATCCCTACATCATATTCACTTTTGGGTCCACAAGCTATCGGAGTGCTATAAAGAAGGGAAAGGACTGGCAGGAGACCATTATAATAAAGACATGTCATTCAGATCCTGATACTCTGAAGGTTGATGTCAGATCATGGCAGAATGGTCAGCTGCACTCGTTAATAGGTTCAAGCGAAATACCTATCAAGATTGATAGTAAAGATGAAATTTGTCAGCTATCAATAAGAGACGCGAACGGGAAAAGTGCTGGAGTGTTGCATTTTAAAATTTGTTATCGCGCCCTACGGCCCCATGAAGTACTGGCATCTCATGAATTAACCACAACTACTCTCGGTTACTGTCATCTTTATCGCTTTGACAGATTTCAATTTGATGATCTGAAGCAATATTTAGATGCATCATTGAATCAAAATATGCGCGATAGACTGCGTGGTCCGTTTGTGGAACATGTAGTGCGTGAAGTAGTGAGAGACGAGAAACGAATTAAGAATCACTGGCGAAGACCTTCAAAACCTAGCATCTATATCAAAACACCTATTGTTGAACGATCTAAGAGTAGGCTTAGTCACAGGGAGGAGATACACATACCCTGCATCGTTGATGATAACGATACGAGAAAAGAATCAGAAATCGGTGGAATGTCGCCTCTTCAAAAGAAGAAGGGTTCTTTTAGAAACACAAAATCTTGTCGTTCCATTTTTCCAATTGAAGATGATGACGATCCCGAGAAAGGTCATGATAAGGTGGAAGGACAAGACAACCACCGCCTTCTATGGTCTGGATCAAACAAGGTGCGAACAATGACTTTGGCCTCGCCGAGTGAACGCTCGATGACTACCAAGAAGGACTTATCTTTTTCAGAAGAAGATTACCATTGGGACGTTATTACAAAAGTAAATGGAGATGCATCGTCCCGATTGGACTCACGGTCTCCTCCAAGAAGAAAGACTGTCTTTCTAGAATGGAATGCTTAAAGTAACTCTTAATTTCTACTTAACGGTGTTGATGAATTTGGAGGCATTGATCCTAATTTCTAATCATCCCTTCTCCTTTTGTTCTATTCTATGCTCTATTCTATCGAATAATAGTGCATTGCTAACCTCCACCCATAATGATTCTGCCATCAAGTGCTTATAATCAAATTGAAATTAGGAACATGTGGAATTTTTCTTATCGATTTTTATGAAGTATGCAGGCTGCTCGAATTAGGTACCAATTGACCTTAGTCTATTAGTAGTGACGTATTCAATTCTTCTCCGTATACATGAACTTTTATTTTAGATTAAACGGAAAACTACCAAGCACCATTATTTGTCTTAAAACTCAGCATTTCCAGGAGATCTAGGGAAGGCAATTGCTTCACGGATGTTCTCAACACCGGTAACGTAGCAGACGAGACGCTCAAATCCAAGCCCATATCCTGCGTGAGGGACCGATCCAAACCTTCTAAGATCGAGATACCACCAGTAGTCTTCAGGTTCCAAGTCAAGCTTCTTCATTTTATCAAGCAAAACATCAAGGCGATCCTCTCTTTGGCTTCCTCCTACGAGCTCTCCAACTCCAGGAACAAGCAAATCCATGGCATTAACAGTCTCTCCACCATCTTCATCATTGTCACGCATGTAGAATGCCTTAATATTTTTCGGATAGTTGTATACGAATACGCAGCTGTTGAATTTTGTCTCCGCCAACCAACGCTCGTGTTCAGTGGCCAAATCAGTTCCGAATTCGACTTCAGGGAATTGCCATTTAGAGGGATCCTTCGCAATCTCTTCTTGAAGATATTTGATCGCGTCACGATAAGCGCAACGAACAAAAGGTTTATTCACAACCTTCTCCAGTTTTGACTTCAATTCCTTGTCATAAAAGTTGGTGAAGAAAGTTAAATCTTCATCGCATTTCTTTAATGTCTCCCCAACAACATACTTCATCATGTTCTCAGCATTATCCATTGCAGAATTCATATCAGCGAATGCCATCTCAGGCTCTACCATATTGAATTCTGCAAGATGGCGGGTGGTTTGAGAATTCTCAGCGCGAAAGGTAGGACCAAAAGTGTAGATATCCCCAAGTGCACAAGCATGCGTCTCTCCACCCAGCTGTCCACTGACTGTGAGAAAAGCAGGCTTTCCGAAGAAATCTTTTTCGTAATCCACTCCTTCCAAGGGCTTACCCTCTTCATCTTTCTTCAATGGCAACTCACTGACATTATCCAAATCGAGTGTTGTTACACGAAACATCTCTCCTGCACCCTCACAATCACTAGCAGTAATGAGGGGAGTCTGAACATACACAAATCCAGTATCCTGAAAAAATTGATGAATGGCTCCAGCCAAAGTTGACCGAACACGTGCTACAGCTGCAATAGTGTTCGTTCTGGGACGCAGGTGTGCAATTGTTCTGAGATATTCAAGGGAATGACGCTTTTTCGCAAGAGGGTAGGTGTCTCCTGGACATTCACCAACAATTCTGAGGGTGGAGCTTTGGACCTCATACTTTTGTTTTCCACGAGATTCTACAATTTGTCCAACAATTTCAACAGAGCATCCAGTACTGAGCTTATCAATTTCTGTATTTGCATAAATGTCATGAATGAAATATTGAGTTTGGAGAAACACTTGTGGTAAAAATATATCAAGGAATGGTATTACATTGTGCATGGCATTTCTTTCACAACTCACCTGCCCTGGAAGCCTCATCAATACTGTCAAAAGGCAAAACACACTGGATTCCAGACAAGGAAGAGCCATCATTAACTTCAACAAAGGCCAAAGTCTTTTGTTTTCTTACAGTCCTAACCCATCCCTTGATGGCAACATCTCCATCAGAAGGAACAGCATCTGCAGTCTTTACTCTCTTGAGGATCTTTGGAGAGGCATCTGCTGCTACGTCAGTTTCTCTACTCATTGAGAGATGAGTAAATGTGCCATGTCTGGAAACATGTCTAGAAGAGGTGGAAATAAACGAAGATCCAGAGAAAGCTGCTACAGAGCGAATTGGATTGAAGCGGCGGGTTGTTGCACAAATGGCAGCGAGAAGGCAGGACTTGGCCATGATTCTTTTTCCAGAATTCGTCATGGGTCGTCGTCTAATTTCCAACTCGGTGAGTAGATTCTTCTCCTGAGCAATGGTGGCTCTGTTGGCTCAAAAATGAAGCTTGAATAAACATAAAATAATCAGGCTCGGGCATGTTTCAGCTTTCAGCTGATGCTTCTTATTTCATATTGGGGTTGTTGGTTGAGAGTTGAGAGGCGCGAGACAGAGGCGAGATGTCTTTTCTGACGCATGGATGGAAACTTCGTATGAGATCACTACAACAATTCAGTACCCTATCCAACACGGCAATATCGTATCAAATTTAAATGATACAAACAAAAGAGCTAAAATAGCTCTGTCAACGGAGCCACGAATGACTGGCCTTGCGACTTGGCTAGCTTGCTACTTGCGACTTGCTAAACGCTATACACCATCCTAACTCCTATCTAAACCACACCATCCCTTTTGCCGGCTTTAGCCCCAATGCTAAAATCTCATCTTCGCTACACGACATAATAACATAACTAGCTAGGCAACAACGAATAACTTAGCAATATCTGCTCTATAACCCGATCTTTAAAGAATCCATCAATTACCAATATGTCAAACAGAGCGACATCAACAGGAGCTAAACCTCCTCTCTACAAAGTTGTAATGTTAGGGGACTCCGGCGTCGGTAAAACCTCCCTCGTCGCACGTTTGACAAATCCCGACCGCCCGATGAATCACGATATTAGCGCCACCATGGGAATTGAATTCGACACGCAAATGCTTGATACCGAGCACGGAAAGGTTAAAGCTCAAATTTGGGATACCGCCGGCCAAGAGAGATTTGCTCGTGTACTTCTGCCCACTTACTTTCGCAAGGCGAAGGGCGTCATTCTTGTCTACGATATCACCAATGCTAAAAGCTTCGAGAGTCTCAGTGAACGATGGATGACACAGTTGAATGACCATGCTTCTAGCGATGACTTAGCCAAACTCTTGGTTGGTAACAAGAATGATCTTGAAGCTAGTCGCGAAGTTTCTAGGGAGAAGGCGGAGCGGTTTTGTGCTGAATTTGGGATGGACATGCTCGAGACAAGTGCCAAGAGTGGAGAAAATGTGCTCAAGGCATTTGAGAAATTGATTGGAATTGTTCATAACAAGGCATTGGAGACCAGTAGCAAGCATAAGGGAGGAATAAGAGGAATGAACGGCGGGAATGATGGATTTCAGCTTGATAATGGCGAAAGTAAAACTGCCAATGACGGTGCGTGCGGATGTTAGATACAGTACTGGGAATTGATGCATGCTGGATATCACGCAAGTGCCAAATGCAACACTGAGGCAAGCAGACTGTTACGCTTACTAGAATAAGCTGTCAACTTTGGACATTCATAACAAATCTCCTTGCATGAAGAGTGATTGCAAGAGATAATCGACTAAAACAGAAAAACGTACAACAGAGATCTTTATGGTAGCGTTGGTCAATATTTATTTATAACGATACGGTTACATGTATAAATCTCATTTACCTCTTTGGTCTGCCCAGTAGATTAATGACGAAGGCTACGGTAGTTCCATTTCCATTTCCCTTTTCCTTCAATCCTTTAGGATTATGTTCACAAACTTTAACTGCGAAGAGAAACCCATTTGTTGCGTGCCCTTTATGCGAAACGACGGGACTTTATGTACGGCTTGGAGGTTACTTTGTGTGTGTTCTTAACTAAGGAATGCGAGGCGACAGTTGCTTCACTGATGACCCCCTTCCTTACTTACTAGTAAAATATACTCAATATGGTCGATCAAACAAGGAGTAGGAAACAAGGGTGGTGCTTGCTCTGATTATCATTTATGAAACTGACCAACTCTGTTGTCTATACCTTCAAAGTGCTATTATATCATTCTCTTTCTCAGCCAACCTTGATTCGAGCAGAGCGAGACAAGCACAACAGCAATTCTCTGTGAAAGATAAAGAATTGACCTAAAGGATGCCAACGGTTTAGAAAGCAAGTGAAAGTCTATTGTAAAATATGGAAGAACCTTATAATTATTATGCAGAGAGTTGCACGAACTTCATTGAATATCTGCTGATATCTCACTTGAGTCCATTTATTTTTCAATGTTAAGAAGAAGACCAGGAGAGTTGTTTGACCCAGAACTTCCGCCTCCGGGCAAATACACAATATTTCTAGAGTTGGAAAGCTTTCCAGCAATTTCCTTAGCAGCATCAATTCTTCTCACTTCAATGATACCGTTTCCAGTCTTTTCCATAGCTTCGGTAATAATTGCGGCAGCCTGTGCTTCTCCCTGCGCCCTGGTAACAACGGCCTGTCTCTCTTGTTCCGCCTTCTTCACAACCCATTGTTGTCTTTCGGCGTCCTGGCTCGCAACCTGTTTCGATTCAATGGCTTTCGTATATTCTCTTGAAAAGGTCAAGTGAGTAATCGCAACATCGTCCAAAGTCAAATGGAACTGCTTTGCTCTTTTCTCCAAATCAATTCTGATTCTATGACTGACTTCTGCACGTTTACTCAACAATTCTTCAGCCTGGTATTGTGCGACAACAGTCTTTAGAACTTCATTGACAATAGATGGCAGAACCCTGTCGGCGAAATCAGTTCCAAGCTCCCTGTACAAACGAGGCAATTCCTCTTCTATAGGGTGCCACAAAACACGAAGCTTGATGTTGGCCTGCTGTAAATCCTTGGTACCGGTTACAGAAGGGATCTCACGTGCTGCAGTTCTGACACTGAGAATGACAGGACGCTGGATGACAGGAATAACAAAATGAGTTCCTTCGCCGATTACATCGGGCAAGATACCTCCGCGAAGGGTGTCGAACATGACTGCGCGTTCACCGCCGTCCACGTCGTAGAGGCAAGAGTTGACAGTGAAAGCACCAACGGCAAATACGCCGGTCATGGTGGAGAGACGTGAGAGTACTTTATCCATTTTCTATTTATTGAGTTTTGTTAGTGTGTGTTCTGATTGATATATCGTTTTTATTGTTTTGGAAGGTGATGCGATGATGCGGTCAACCGGAACTAATATTTTGATGGATGAGTGATGAGTGATGAGCAGCGATGAGTGAGTCGAGAAGAAGGAAAGAAGGCGATCGAACCCCTTTTTCGTCCGTGGTGAATTGGACGACAGACGGACAGACAGGAATTTTGAATCGGAGTTC
>Ga0306864_1000723_pt1 | contig 14748 bp, 14 predicted proteins | sample AntRauTorckE5430_FD_190448 | JGI IMG/M metagenome (GOLD analysis project Ga0306864, IMG submission 190448) | Saline lake microbial communities from Rauer Islands, Antarctica - Metagenome Torckler E5 #430 (v2) (version 2) | ecosystem: Environmental > Aquatic > Non-marine Saline and Alkaline >...
CAGCAGCCCTACATTACTCCACACAGTACTTCCAAATTTAAGTATGGATTTCGAATGTGGGTTCTTGGAGCTATTTTCATTAGAAGGTTGTGAGGCTACTTGTCTCACTGGTTTAAGTGGCGCCCTCGTATTTTTGATACCAAAGTACATTGCCGCTGACTTAAGACGGTCTGGCTCTTCGCCTGAAACATGCGTAGCTGCGTGCTTTATGTTGTGCATGGTATTTTTCTGATCCCCTTCCTTTTTGTGGCACACTTATCACTGGAAGACCGAATGTATCTTCATCAAAGGTGAAGGGTGGAGTAACAGAGACTACTAATATCTAATATCTAATATCGTGATTTGTGGTTGGTGTAGCAGTCGGCAGTCGGTGTTCTCATCTGCATCATGTCGCATGTCGCATAGAAGATGATGATTTTAACTTTTAACAATGTAATTAGTACTACCCTGGCATATTTCCACTGATTTATTCTGACCTAAAATTTGCAATTTAAAAAATTCAAATGGACAGATGATGATTCAGATATAGCTAATAGCTATCTATGGTAACTACGATAGGTATCTATGATAAAGAGCACGCATATTTAATTTATGTCGTAATGATAATCAAATATTACTAAAAGGATGCTTTAGTAATTCTTCTTGATAATACTGAACTCAAAGGATCCTCCTCATGGATCTCGCCAACCTTGACAAAGTTGATTAATGATCAGATCCCGACATTGAGCAATGACAACAATATGAGTGATACTTTTAGCGATGAAATCCTGAGCCCAAAGAGCACTCTGGGTATTGAGTCTTTCCTCAGCATATCCAACCAATTAATCTTTGGGAAAGGGGTACACTGATTGATACGCGGGTATCTGCTTGCAACTAAACATTCATCTATCTATTAGGAAGAGCCAAGGTAAACTCAGACGACTGTACAGTAAACACACTGCAATACATCTTTTAAGCGACCAAGGAAGGATCTTACAAGTTTTTCAATTCCTTTACAAATTCCAACCGGCTCCTTCACTCTCCCAGTTTTCGATCATATCTTTGCAATACTGAGTTTCAATGTGTGACGAATGTCTCCATTGCCCTGGATGTAAGTCTTCACAAAGTTCAACTTCACCATATCGAAGACGCTTCAAATCTGATTGGGAATAGAGAGCATTGTTAATACATGCATCGCTCAGAGTTCCTATAGAATAAGATCATACTCACCGACGACGAATAACGAAATAGCTGCAAATAATCGTCGAACCATTCTCTTCTTCCCTTCTTTGACTGCCACAGTGATTTCAGAGAGAACACAGCAATCACTTGGATCTTTAATCGCCGTCTTGTGCACATCATGCTTGCTGATTTTTGCCACCCTTTCATTAAATGTATCATTCCTTTTACCTCCACAAAACACCCCGCATTTTGAATGCTCATAGTCCTTATTAACATTCCGTTCCATAGCAACGATCCTGCCTTTGAAAAAGCCATAATCTGTTTGAACTCCAGCCTTGACAATATTGCAGATTTCGTCATATCGTCCCAATTGTCCATCACTTGAACAATCAGCAGCCCCCCCACATAAATTCCTTGCACCCACATCCCCCTTGACAATAATCCGATATGTTCTCTCAATCGCAGTTCGAGGTGACAAAAAAGCACTAGTTAACCTACCGTCCATGGAAAATAGGAGCAAACCGTGGCTGTGCTGGTCTAATCTTCCTACAGGCTGGAAATAATCAGGAATGGACGGATCAATTTGATTCAGGCAATACCCCCCTTCGCTTGTAGATGTTGTACATATCATCCCACATGGTTTATTGTATATGATACACAAAGAGTCTGGAGAAGCGTTTTCTACTACGTTACCAACATCTTGATCACCATTTATCTTGAGAACTTGTATAGATGAAGATTTTCTGGCTAGGAACCATTATAGAACAACTCTTCACCTTCACCCCATTCACAGTAACGATTTGATCCCTTATTAAACGCTTCGCACCCTTATTTGAATGTGCGTAACCATATCTTTTGAGATACTCTTGCAGCTTTATCTTCATTGTTAAAAGTCTCAATAAAGCAACCGCAATCCAACATTTCTAGTTTAGTGTATTTGTGTGGTACAATTCTGAACAATGTAGTAAAAATGATCAAACGTTGTTGACGTTCTTCCAACTTACACATACATCAGCGGGTAAAAGTGAATGGAGGTTAGGGGAATCGAACCCCTGACCTTCTGCATGCAAAGCAGACGCTCTACCAACTGAGCTAAACCCCCATTTCTTGCATTTTCATGCGCTATCAAAGAATAAAATTCCAACCACAATGCTGACTTTTTATCCATTACTAAATTTTAAATATTATGTATTATGTAAGTACGATGATGGTACTAAAATCTAAAACCATGCATTACGAGCCGTTGTACCTACTCACCGGTACTTCCATAATTAGTAATTAGGTAGGAACTCGTACCATTATACACGTACAGTAGCTTTGGATGGATTGATGTTGGGGAAAAGGCATATCTCTTCATCATTGACAAAACGCCAAATTCATCGATCACATGTAATTAAACAATATTAAAATTATGCACTGCACAAACATGTTAGGAAACGATTTCCCTTCGTTCGATTCTATCCCAAGTAACTACACCTGTTGCACCACCCGAGGATCCCACAATTAATACCTCTCTCTCCCTTCTGCAAATTTTAAAAATAATCTACTTGTGGAGCGCCAGCGTACGTTTACATTTTTAAATCATCGTTTTTATAAAGATGAATCATTTTGTAAGTGATAGCACCTGCATAAAACAATCCTTCCATTAAGTATGCTGGCATCCAGCAGTCAAGGTCATGTAGATGATAAACATCGTATCCAAAATACCACGCTCCTATTTCACCATGATTATGGTGTGTGTGAACCACACTCCACAACCTGGACACTGTAAACGTTGCAATGATTATATTCCAAGAAAACACATCTTGAAAATTTCCGCCTTCTTTGCAATGTGATTTATATAGCAAGAATACGATTCCTGGATGTAAGCATGTGTCAAGGATATGTGCTAGCAACATGAATATTATAGAATTGTAAGTGTAAAACACATGTCCTGTTTCATCTACCATCGCTATCTTCATAGATGTTGGCATATTCATGTAAAGCATGTGAGCAAATCTTCCATGAAGGTAGAAGTCATTTATTATTGCAGCGTACCAGCCTAACGAAATCGAAGTGCCTTGCATAATGAGAAATCTTCGGAGGGGCTCTTTCTTGGTCAGTAAGTAAATAATTGTGATTAGATGATACCAAACTGTGAATCCCCGATTCAGATAAATTTGCGATGGTAAGAGGGGCGCAATACTTAGAATCACGATAGGATTCAGTGGCCAAAGCTTCGTATCCATTGTCTACATTTTTGTGGTATTGTGCATGACAGTCTTCAGGTTTCCTGAATCATCCTACCTGCTGGCAGTACATGGTAGGTAAGTAGGTACGATAGGTACATCTTCGTACGATATTGTTAAAAGGAGAAGAGACTAAAAGAGTGAGCGGAGTAGTCTATCGTAGATGGGTGGTTACATACACCGTCAGAGGACGATTGACGTCATCATACTCTCAAGGAATGGCCTAAACGTCATCAGACAGGGTTTGAGGTTTCTAGTTTGAGGTGCCTGGATGTCAAGAGATGTCAAGTGACGTTAAAAACAAAACCTATTCTACCTTCAACCAGTTCTTCAACCAGCTTCAACGCTTCAACCCGTCTCTCTTATAAAATATAATGACTGAGAATAAGGAAGACACAAGACCAACCGACGAAGAAACAAAAGAACCAGAAACTAAAAAGATGAAGACGGAACCCTTAGCACAAGCACCCGACTCCGAGTGGCCCGAGGCTTGGATGATGCCTGACGAAGTAGAGGATCAGAAAGCTAACAACAAGTTAGAACCTAACGTTCCTGTGACCTCCGCACAAATGCGTGATCTCGGCATTGCTTTCTGGAAAATGGATGCTGAATCCTTCAGTTACCCCGTGAAAGCGATCCCTTGGGATCCGAAGGATGCTCTTGATCCAAAATTGGCCCAAATCCGTGACGACCGTGGATATAGTTATGCTGATATTATCACCGTCCATCCCGATCATTTGCCTGGTTACGAAGAGAAGGTCAAGGCTTTCTTCGAGGAACATATCCACGACGCAGAGGAAATCCGTTACATAATGGGAGGATCTGGATTCTTCGATGTACGCAGTAAGGAAGACAAATGGATCCGCGTCCATATCAAGAAGGGCGATCTCATGACACTTCCTGAAGGGATTTACCATCGCTTCACTGTGGATGAGGCAGATATGATCCATGCCATGAGACTATTCATTGGACAGCCTGTTTGGACTCCATTTAATCGTCCCTGTGATGATCACATTTCCAGAAAGAAGTTTGTTCATGAATTCATTGAAGAGACGAAGGAGTAAAAATATGTTTCTGACACAAGTACTAAAATGTGTTTCATTTTCAAAAGAATGGTTGCATAGAAAGAAGATCATTGAGATATGATTCAGGGCCCTTGGATGGGACCCTTGGAAGGGAGATAAGAGAAGAATAGATTGAGATTTAAAGCTACCTAGAGCTACCAATTAATAAAATACCAATTTAATTCTTTTCTTATGCAGATAGACAGAGATAGAGGCAGATAGTCATCTGCAGGGAATTGGCACACATTTCACCGTTCAGAGTTTGTGAAGTTTGTAAGGCTGATGGTGGTTTGTTGGTTGAGCGGTCAGCATCGGTAACAATTTTTTGTTTGCACCATTTGGAATTTGAAATAATCTCTTTCTAAAAAGGATCTTTGTTATTCATATATCTCCAGCTCTATTGAAAGAGCATCAAACCGATCTTCTGTCATTTCAATCTTCACCCTCTCCATTCAGCATGCTACCGTCGTCACAAAAAAGTGTAGCGATTGTTACAAAGACTGATTCTTTGCACTTCGACAAGCTATACCACCACCTACAGTCGAAATATAAGGTGTCGATTGATTCAAACGATATCTCGTCCACCAACTATGTCAACGATCTATTGATCATCTGCATCGCAGCAGGGAATGAAGAAGTTAACGCAGATGAAATCGATGCCATGAATTCATTGTTGCAAGAAGGAAAATCGATTGCACTCTTAGTCTCGAGCAATAACACCACCTTTAGCAACCAAAGCGTTCTCAACATTTTTTTGTCCGAATATGGAATCACCATTGAAAGCGACGGAGTTATTCGTACAGTTTATAGCAAATATCTTCATCCAAAGCATGCCTACATTACAGACGGAGTGCTGCATCCCAACCTTATCCCAGATCATTTGCATCCAAGCCACGAATCCGACAGCAATGACACTCTCAATGATTTTGGTACGCAAGTTGGATTTGTTTATCCACATGGATGCACTCTTGACGTACAAGCTCCATCCTGGTCCATTCTATCATCTGGATCCCTTTCATTTCCTCTCAAAAGACCAATCTGTGCAGTATGGGAGGACTTATCAAAGAAAAAGGCTGATATCACACTCACGAGAGGAAGACTGCTAGTCATTGGTTCAACCGACATATTTTCCAATGAGTGGCTTGAAAAAGAATGCAACGCTCATTTACTTGACAAATTTATTCAATTCCTTCTCCACGAAGATGAATCGAATCCTCTCTCACGCTCTGCCATGAACAGCAACGCAATGATCGAGGATGCTAGAACTGTTCCAGACATTGAAGCATTATCGGAACGAGTCAAGTGCTGTCTACAGGAACACACACCGCTGCCCCAAGATCTCAATGCGCTGTATTGTCGAACGCCTTTACTATTTGATACGAGTATGATCCCCAAAGTAATGAAACTGTACAATGAATTAAATTTGAAACATGAACCTCTTTCATTGATAAAACCTGAATTTGAGCGACCTCATCCTTCCCTCGAACCAGCAGTGTTTCAACCTCGAATGATGGATTTAGCACCTCCAGCATTAGATCTGTTTGATTTAGATGAGGAGTTTGCAGAGCCTAAAGTGAGACTTGCGCAATTGACAAATAAATGTAGCAGTGGCCATTGCGACGATGACGACTTGGAATATTTTGTGCAAGAAGCTGGATGTATTTCTGGTTTGGTAGGACATGAAGATGGCGACTTGAGCGGGAAAGAAGTGCTGCATAAGCTTTTCTATAAGGTTGGTATCTTTCTACTTTGTTTGACTCTTTCTTGTATTAATTGTATTGATTCTCTAATTTCAGTTCGGAATCAATTCACAGATGTTGGCAATGAGAAATGAAGAACTGGTTGAAAAGACCCATGCGCCTGTTACTAATATTGAGATAAAGCAAATGTGAATGACAATCACTGGGCAGATAAAGGTAATATGGTTCGGAGCTGTCTCTTGCAAACTAAGTATTTTACGACCTACATTTTCATATAAGTGAGATTTCAGGTATAATACAACAACTATATTACTGTGCGACACGAATGAAAATCTTGATAACCCTCATCTCGCATCCATCATACATCATGATCTGTTCCTCAATCGTAGACACTCTTGTACTCGTAACTGCTACTTTCATAATCATTACTGTTGTACTCTGCAACATCATATTCTTGGACAGCATACCCCTGTTTTCTGTCGAGTTTGTCAAAATCAGCTTCTTTCTTCTTTCTGATCTGTTCGGCCTCTTTCATCTCAAAGGCTTCTGCGTCAAAATAGGCATCACCTTTCATTTCCAAACCTTCGCTGTCCCTTTGTCTCGCAATATCGTTCGCATTCGTAATTCTAGTTTTTTCCACAGACTGTTCATATCTCGATTGATAATCTCCGTCTCTAGTGTTTTGTCTTTCTTGATGTGCATTGACCATTCCGATGTTCTGTCCGATGCGAGCTTGATATTCAATTTCGTGATCCTGTGCTTCCGCGTTATCATCATCATATCCTTTGAGAGTGGGCGCCGCGACGATGTTGGTGTCATCACCTTGATATGTTTCAGGAATGGGAACGGCAATGATGACTGGAGTTGAGGAGTCACCGTTCTTGATTTCAGTGGCAGTGGGAATGAAATTACTCATTTTTGAGTTGCAAGTTGGAGCTGTAATGTACTTGTGTGTATGACTTGATAGAAGATTCAGTTTGTTCAGTTCTGATGCTCTTCAATAGTTAATCGTTTCTGTGTGTTTGTGCGTTATGTTTCTTATTGCTTTGGTTGAGTTCTGTTGTTGTTTGTTGTTCCAGTCAGTTGTCAGTTGTTCCTTCCTCGCTTGAGGTGTGATGGACGGATACTCTTTTCAACAACAAATCTGACACTTTATTTTGTCACGATTGATTGTACAAACGCCCATTATTGTCTTAAAGAGGCCTACCAAAATATTTTCAACGGCCTGCTGCTTGCTCCTTGTATCGTAGCTTGCGATTGCGATTTCGATTGGTTCTTGGAGAGAGAAGGAAGATCCAAGCACGACCTGCGAAGTTGGGCGTGAATATTATGATGAAGATTAGAGATTCATCCATAAACAAATAGTAATCCAATATCTTCTGCTAACAACCGCACGGAGACATTAATGTCAGACTGGTCGAAAGAGGCAAATACTTATAAAGGCGGCGGTATGGCATCAAACACAAATAAAACGTCCGACGAGACTTCCGAGCGTTCCAGCAAGGTGCAAAAACGGTTGAAGCAGATCTACGCCAAGACCGTTTTGCCGGTTGAAAAGAGGTTTCGATATGATTACTTTTACGAGAGTCCTTTTCTTTCCGATTGTGAATTTGAATGTAAGTCTTGAAAGCAATGAGGATGATTCCTTTCGTTAACATTGAATGATTCATATCATGTGTTTTTTCATTGGGAATTTATGGGTCATTAATGAAGTTACCTTGGACGTTCAACGTTCATTCCTATGTACCTATATACCCATGTACCCATGTACCCATGTACCCATGTACCTACCTACCTTCCTTTCTATACTACTCTGCTCTAATTTACTCACATGCTCACACACTGCTATTTCCAACTCTTCGATACAGCCAAACCCCAAGTCATGCTCGTAGGTCAGTACAGTGTAGGAAAAACATCTTTCATCCGCTACCTTCTCGGCCGTGACTTCCCAGGTCAGAGAATTGGTCCAGAACCCACAACCGATCGTTTCACCGTCCTTCTCAATGGACCTGAAGAGCGCACTATTCCAGGTAATGCCCTATCCGTTCACCCTGACCTACCCTTCCGAGGACTCGAACGATTTGGTGTTTCATTTTTATCTCGTTTCGAAGGTTCACAGCTTCCCTCTTCAGTATTGAAATCGATTACTCTTATTGATACACCTGGTATCCTCTCAGGGGAGAAGCAGCGGACTAACCGTGGATATGACTTCACAAAAGTCGTCGCTTGGTTTGCGGAAAGGGCAGATCTCATTATTCTCTTGTTTGATGCTCATAAACTTGATATTTCTGATGAGCTCAAAGGAGCCATTGATGCTCTGAAAGGGCACGAAGATAAAATCCGTTGTATTCTTAATAAAGCAGATCAGATTGACAGGCAGCAGCTCATGCGGGTTTATGGAGCCTTGCTTTGGTCACTTGGAAAGACCATGAGTTCTCCCGAGGTTGCCAGGGTTTATGTTGGTTCTTTCTGGGAGGAGCCTTTGAAGAGCATGGATAATGCCGACCTATTTGAAATGGAAGAAAAGGATTTGATGAAAGATTTGGCGATCTTGCCTCGTCAATCTGCTGTTCGTAAGATTAATGAATTAGTGAAGCGTATCAGGAAGGTCAAGACTTTGTCTTATATCATTGGATATTTGAAGGATCAGATGCCCAATCTCATGGGTAAGGAGAAGAAGCAGCAGAAACTGATCAATGACTTGCCCAATGTTTTCCGAACCATTATGAAGAAGTACAATCTGTCCCCTGGTGATTTCCCAGATATCACACAGATGTCAGAAAAATTGAAGGATACCAAGTTTTCAGAGTTTCATACGCTCAAGGAAGAACAGATTGCTCTTCTTGATAAGTGTTTGATGTCTGATATTCCTAAATTGATGGAAGAACTTCCTAGCGAAAAGGACACACCCGAGGTTTTGAGAAGGAAAATGGGATCAGCGAGTTTGAACAATCCCGATTCAATGAATGTGCCCGTTCCTACGAGAAACGGAAAGTTCGGAAAGAAGGAGGACAGTGGTAGTGCAAATCCCTTCGGATACAGCGAAGATGTAGAAGAAAAATATTGGTAAGTAGGATTATTGCGATAAATTTGTTTGCTATTGATATTTTCTAATGCTCAGTGTTCAATAGGGCTCTTCAAGATTCTGCCGATCGCCTCTTTGATAGCTTCCAGGCACTTGGACCAGAGGGTGGATTTTTACCTCCTGCTGTTGCAAAGGAGGTCCTCCTCAAGACAGGTCTTGGAAAGGAGCAGTTACGCCAGATTTGGAATTTGAGTGATATTGACAGAGATGGTTTCTTGGATCATCACGAATACGTCGTTGCTATGTTCTTATGTGATGCTGTCATTCAAAAGAAGAAGCCCATTCCTGAACAATTGCCAAGCAGTGTCATTCCTCCAAGTAAGAAGGCTTTGATGAAAGACTTTTAATTAAGAGGTTGAGAGTTGGATGCTTATGATGCTGTGAGAGAAAAACGTAGTTAATTGTTCCGGATTTAATAACACGAACAAATGTTTAGTAGATAGATTTCCATCTTTTACAGTGCAGTGCTATCTTAATAACTATTTTCTTCTTCGAGCAGAAGATGATCAACACCTGTACACAATGTCTGAAAGACCAAAGTAGCCAACTTAGCAGCTAATGAAACAAAAATGACAAGTGTAATGGACGACTCATAGACATTGGTTAAATGGGGGTAAGTACTAAGTACGTATTGGTTTATGCTACGGTGGTGGTATGGTACAGATAGGTAGAGAAGAGTGTATTTCCGCACCCCTCAGGTAATACGGATAAATTAATGAGTCATATTTAAAATGTTGAAATTTTCTCCATTCCTCTTCGTATTCGACTCAGTATTCAGTATTCAAGAAATGTGATGTGTGCTAATGTGTGCAGACAGGTGCAAACATATACTTTGACACGCGTATCGCAACCAAGGAATTTTAAAAATGATGGTTTCTACTGCAAAGCTCTTTTGCCTATCTGGAATCGTTTTGTCTGCTGTGACTGCGAATGCTTTCGTAGCACCTCAAGCTCAATGCTTTGTAGCAAGAAAATCACTTCCATCAACGTCCTGTGGCAATGTGGTTAACCGTAGCAACCGTGCTGAATCTTCTAGCATGCGTGAGTACAGACATGAATGAACAGAAATTTCATTCTTTGCAAATGCAAATTTACGCGATTCAACGAGTCCAACATGTTCTTTTCTGCTCCTGTTCTAACTTGCTCGAAATCATTCTTTTAATCAAGACATGTCCATCTTTGATGGGGTTAAGGCTCCCATCCAAGCCTATTCAGATATCTGGACTCCCATGTTTCACAAAGCTATTGACACGGGTCTTGTTCCTGACTTTCTCCTTCATTGGGGACACGGAGCTGCAATGGCTTCAGTTCTCTTAAGTATGGGGGTTATTGGCGCCTACTTAGGATGGCAAATCAGACTAGGAAATGGCGAGGAAGGTAACTCATTGACCCTTGGCGAAACTATCAGGGAAGCTCATCCCAAGATAATGGGAGCCGCATTCTTTTTCTTCTTGCTGGGAGGACAGGGAGGGCTCGTGCTTCTAGACACCCAGGGACAGAGCATTCTTGAAAGTCCCCATGCCATTACTGCGTTGATCAGTGTTGCATTGCTTGCAACCCAGGCAGTTCTCCCCAAGTTGTTTGCGACAGAAAATGGACAGCTCGCGAGGAATGCACATGCATATTTGGGAAGTGCCACTATGGTTGCACTTTTTGCTCATCTTGCTACTGGAGTTAATCTTGGTAATTCCTTTTAAGTTGTTTTATACTGACAGCCTTACACTGAAATAAAAAGATAAAATAAATTGAAGAAGGAATAGGCAAAGGTTTTGTTACTAATATTTGTGAACATAAAGATCATTGGGACAGCTTCATGTGCGTCTTCGTCTTTAGTTGGAAAAAGGCGTTGACACGTGGATACATTGATGGCTTCTTACAATATTACCTCCATCAAGGTTCTTAATAAAGGCACGAGGTGCACCGCATACAAAAAAGAAACACCCACACAATTGGTGGCTTGTCATCAGCGATGCTACATTTCAAAATGAATTCACTCTTGATAGTTCTCATATCTTTCCGCAGTTGCCAATGAGATTGCATGCTGTTCTCTTCTGCAAGTGCAACCTCATAATATTTCTGCATCTGGATGATCATTTCTTTTCAACTGTAAGTCATCTTGTCCATCAATGTCTCTAGAATCAACAACCTTGAATTTTCCACCACTCCGCCTTGCAGCTAATCCCTTCATCACCGCACATACCAGTATTGCAATAGCACAAGCTACTATTCCCACCACCACCCAGAGCACCTTGGTCTTACGAGGTTGCGGAGTGAACGCATAAAAATTCTCTCCAACCTTTTCTACTTTTGACTCTCCTACAACGTCATTAAAACCACCCAGCGCCTTCAAATATTGGCAATGAGCACCTTCATAATCTTTCGGACAATAACACCCAACATGAACTTGAGCCCTGAACACATATTGCCCACACAATCCTCCATTGGTGCAGAAGTGCTTTCCTTGGACACCATATTCAAGATAAGAATTCAGTTCACACACATCCGTTGCAGAGTGTTCACATTCATGCCCAGCAAATTTAGACACTTCCTCTGCAATAGAACAATCGCAATGAAATCCATATTCCCCAGTGACTTTGTCTCGCCTGTTATTGCGGAGACAGCGTGAATTATTGAAGCATCGCCGTATGCCGTCTCCACAATCTTCGAATGGGATCGTACAATCGTGTCCAGATAGATTTGGTGGACAAAGTTGATCTTCGCTGGATGTAAAGAACGATTGCACTCTTACTATGCAAAGGCAAGTCAGCGTAACAACGAGCTGCATACTTCGTCTTAGAGATGTATTTGACATGTTATCTGTACGTGGTTGGATAAAAGGGGCCGTGATCCAGGATGTAGAATGATAATGAGTTGATGGTCGATGATAATATTATGTAGTAGCAGGAGGGAGGTGATTTAAGATCAATGTAGGAAGAAAGTTGGGAACACGAGTAAAAAAAGTGCAACTCCAGTCTTGTAGAAACCTCTAGAGAGCTAGAAACTTAATAAAATTGTGAGTGCAATAGACGATAGTAGGTACCTATTATAAATTTTAGTGTTAAAAGGGCTACGATCGTACATGGTACATGGTACTCGATACCATACTCGCTACTCGACACTCTATACTCTATTCTCTTTACCTACGATACTGATGCCGCGGCTTCACCACGCGATATCAGCATTATAAATAAGATAGCATGGTGACTATACAACGGCAACGTCTTCGCCATTTGCGGCTACCAAAAGTTTCTCTCATTAATGGTGGTATCTTGTTACTCTGCATTGTAGCATTGGTTGCCACCACAGCAATCGCTTTCTTCAAGTCATTTCATCTAGGTCAACAACCAATGTCAACATCCAACATCATTCCTAAATCTTTTTTACCTACCAATGATCGATGTGCATATTTACAAAGCCGTTACGGCTGCATTATTCTCCCACCAGAATTGACAAATGACATTCGGTTGGATATAGAAGAAATCAAACAAGCCAGAGGCGCTGATATTCCTATATCCTACGGAAATACACACGAAGCAGCCATGTCCCTCCAAGGTAGAGATCACGCACAGAATCAAGATCGAGGAATTATCGTCTCGCCTTTTCGTATACCTTCACAGAAAGTACGATCTCGAGCAGGCGCCAACAAGACTGACTTCATGGTAGCAATCTATGACGGGCATGGTGACGACGGGCACAAAGTCTCGCAATACCTGCAGAATAATTTGCATGAGAGAATAGCGGATAAGTTATCAACTCTTTATACATGGTCGGATGAAATCATAAAGCAAGCGCTTAATGAAACATTTCTGGAAATGGATCGGGAACTTCCTAATGATTTGGGCAAGACAGGTGGAAGTACCGCATCTGTCATCTTGAGGCTGGGACAAAAAATGTTTTTCGCCAATGTAGGTGACAGCCTATCATTTCTAGCAAAGTACGATGATATAAATGATGAAACTTCCATTTTATACAAGAACAGATTTGATAAACCACATCTTCCAGAAGAGAAGGAAAGGATCGAACGGATGGGAGGAAGAGTGTTCATTCCACAATTCCCTATTAATTCTCGTGTCATAGCTTTTGATAGAATTAGACATGAAATGGTGACTTTGGGAATGAGCCGGGCGATTGGCGATTGGTTTCATGGAGAGGTCGGAGTGATTGCCGAGCCGATTGTGGATGTCATTGATCTCGATGATGTCATTCAGCAAAATCCGAATGCACAGTTCTTTGTAGTATCTAGTTGTGATGGCCTGTATGATCATCGCGACAAAGAGTTTGTTGCCAAGCGTTTTGCAAACTGTTTCTTTCAGGAACAAGATTGTCATCCTGTAGTAAGGAGTGTGAACGTTATTGATCTTGCCATTCCAAAGAGAATAACTGGATACCACGATGATATGACAGTAATGGCAGTGCGATTACAACTATAACTACTATGATTTCTTAATATGACCACTTCAGATGAAAGGCTTTAACATTATATTGACCATAGATGTCATTCTTATTATTTAGTATCTTTGTCAGCCGATCGTTTGCTGCACAGACATTTTTGCCTACTCGAATCTAGTCGCTGCTCGCTTTAATGGAAACCTTGAAATCGGTCGATATACCCTTTAAGAGTGATATGGTAGCGGTGTAATCACCAACAGATTTGATATCATGGTTTAAAGATGCACCGTCTTCATCTTTCATGTCTGTAATTTTAATGTATTTCGCATCAAGAGCACCCTTTGGAAACTTGGTCTTCAATTCATCAATGACAGTTTTATAACTAATCCCCCCAAACAATTTACCATCAGGCCCTGCTTTCTTCGGCAATTCAAGAGTGATGTTCTCAAACTTTTCCTTGAGCACATTTGCTAGGTCCTTGGCTTCCTCCTCTTGTTCTGCCTTCACAGCATTATCCTTCTCAACTTCTTCGTTAGTTATTTTTACAGCACTTCCGGATTTTTGCAATTTATTCGCGAAAAAGGCTGGAGCAACTGAAATGATATCGCCAGCCGATCCTGTGCCTGCAATATGTTTCAAAAGCTTAACTTGGATTTTTCCACTCTTGCCAGCGTTTACATCTTTCTTTTTCTTTGCGAATAGAGGAAGACCATTTCTTCCCATGGAGGGAGATGCGCCAGTAACGAAGCGAGCCTTGACAAACTTGTGTGTACATGGAGACGGTTTCGCCTCAGTCGCAGTATTACATGTAGTTAGAGGAGAGGAGGTCGAAATAAAGGCTGACTTTGCACTGTTGCATGGTTGACCAAGTGATGATCGTAGGATGAGATTCACTAAACAGATTTCGAGTAGGATAGACTTCATCGTTGAGTATCGATATGAAAGGGTGGAGAATAAGTGTTTCTGGGAAGATTATTAGATTGAGGCCGTCCGTCACATGTGGTTGAAAAAAGGGAATTGAAAAAAGGGAAATGTCATTCTCTGGCAAACGAGAATATTTATCTTAGATTTATTAGTTTGTATTCCTTGTTGCTGAATATTGAAATATAAAGGCCTCAGTC
>Ga0306864_1000724_pt1 | contig 14747 bp, 15 predicted proteins | sample AntRauTorckE5430_FD_190448 | JGI IMG/M metagenome (GOLD analysis project Ga0306864, IMG submission 190448) | Saline lake microbial communities from Rauer Islands, Antarctica - Metagenome Torckler E5 #430 (v2) (version 2) | ecosystem: Environmental > Aquatic > Non-marine Saline and Alkaline >...
ACGCAGGGCTGAAGCGAGTAGAAAGATCGTTGTTGGTTTCTGTGATGATGAAAGTTCTCCAACGTATCCCATGGATGTGTATTACATACATGCTCCAGCATGCTGGGATGGGTGGCACCCACGATGCGACGGTGTGAAGAATACACTCCCACTAAGAGAAGCATGGCTTGGAATGGAAGCAGTTGTTGGTACTGATCATAATGCTAAAAGAATTGGCTTATCAAACGTCCGGCCGAACGAACTCAGGGACATTATCCATTTTGTCAGAGATAGAGAAGCTACCTACGATGGTGTAGGTCCACCTCCAAGAATGCCAGACGCTCTTCAAGCCTATGCAGATCCCTTACGACCAGCAAATGAATTAAGAACAATTTGCAAAGAAAACGGGATCGAATTTGTGTCATATTCGACACTCGGTACCCAGCATAGGATGCGGGATGGATCCAATCCAGTTTTAGATAATCCTCAAATTAATGAGATTGCAGAAAACTACAATCGCAGCCCTGCGGAAGTGGTGCTTAGTTGGGCCATTCATAATGAAATGAGTGTGATTCCTCGGTCAACAAAAGAACACCATATATCTCAATTATCCAACCTACTCAATTGGGAATCTTTTCTTAATGATGAAGACGTGCTTACCATTGATGCTTTGAGCTTGAATTAGACCTACATATCCTTCTCTAAACTGAAAAAGTGTCACATTATGAATGTAATCACTACATGTATATGTATCGGTGATTATAAATGATAAGAGACGCACAGCATTTAATGTATCATGTAATTCGCAAATTAAAACACTTTCGAAGCGACTATGAAATAATGACATGACCTACCACAAGATTTGGATCAGGATGACATTCCTGTTTCAATTTGACAATTACTCATGGCGGATTTGCCGCTTTGTTCTTTCTAGTGCTCAATCATGACCAATGATAAAATTGATTAATCATAATCGAATCCACCATCATCAAACTCATCGTCCTCGCTCATGTCTTCGTTTTCAATCATATCATCCAACGGGATTATGTCTTCTTCTTCTCCCATATCTTCATCAATCATTACAAACTCTTCGTCCTCTCCCCCGCTCTCTGATACTGGTGCTGCTTCTGTTTCATCATCTTCGTCATCATCTCCAAAATCTAGATCCAAGTCATCAAAATTCAAATCAATTTCAGAATCATCACTTGCTTCTGGACTGCTATCTTCTGCATCAATCATGGTCTGCATTGCTTCCAAGATGCCATCGGTAGAATCTCCGCTGGCAAATGCAGGTTTATCTACCTCCCCTTCTTCTTCAGCGGCGTCGTCATCATCGTCGTCGTCACCTCCATCCAATCCAAGATCAAGAAGGAAATCATCACTATCATCCTCCTCTGATTCATCTTCTTCCTCCTCCTCCTCTTCTTCAACTTTCTCTTCTTCAACAGTAGCCACTGGTACCGTGTCGTTGGCAGTTTCAATATATGCATTGACTCCCTCTCCAAGATCAATCTTAACTTCCTCATCTTCATCATCTTCATCATCGTCATCCAAGATGAATGATGCAGATTTTTGGGACTCCTCCATCTCTCTTCTCTCTCGAACACCTCTTCTCGCTCCTGCTCTCATCTCTGCCTCCATCTCTGCAGTAGCCCATCTTCCATTCATATCAATAAAATCTTCCATCGGAATGGGAGCTTCATGCGGTGATCCCCAATTATGATGCCATTCAATTTCCTGAAAATGTGGCCATGGGACAGGATCAGGATCTGATTCTTGAATGGGAAGCGAGGAGAACGGCTGATTCTCGGGTGTGCTTCCAGGCCTCATTGTTCCTGGATATTCCATTACGGGGTCATATGTGTCCGGAAAGTAAGATCGTTCATCTTCATCCTCTGCATATCCAGATCCAGGAGGTGCTCGAAGGAATAGAGGAGATCTCTTTTGCAGATTTCTGCTAGCATGTGTTGAAATGAAACTTGCAGATCTGGATAATGTCGAAAATGCAGATATATTTGATACGAGACAAATAACAGCAGTTATTCTGGCTCTATTCCTATTTTGGGTGCTCATGCTATTGGCACTATATAGGACGTGTTTGATATCCTTGATGTCCTTGATATGGATACTTGGTGCTTCGTTGTTGATGATATTAACGATACCGGTTGACTGTTCTTCGGGACCTTTTGATGGTCCTCCTCAGTTGCCCTCAGACGTCAGTCAGTCCCTGGCAGCCATCGGATAATGATCTACCTAGAAAATACGGTTTCGTCAAAATTAATTCAAAATTCATGAGATGACACATTTTGGAATCTGCTCCCATTTTTTCAATAATGATCATTGTGTACAACTTGTGTACCTACTTCAACGTACTTCGATCACAGTAGTGTATTTATTATTGGACATGTAAGTGTGGTAAAAAATGTTGCATGCAAGGCTAACTGCGAGTGGGTGTTTTATAGTTTTACAAGGATGATGTAGATGTTGCTTCGGGCAGGTGACATTCGGCAATACTTTGTGAAATAGGGATTTCATTGTCTTCTCTCAGCCCACTGTAATTTACATGTACAGCGCTACCAGACAGCGTAATGACATTGTAAACCAAAGATTTGTAAACGCGGCCTCCAGATTCAGCAGGAATTATCCTATACCCAAGCATTGCATTTCCACCTAATGAAGCAACATGCGCTCTGGCAACTAAATTACATTCGGTGACAAATCTATGGAACCCAGCACCTTCTCCCATTCTCGATTCGCGAATGAAGTGCATCGAAATAGGCCCCAAATAATCGGTTACCACGCCCCCTGTGATGTGATAAAGGGGTGTCAGCTCCACCGCGGCATCGTCGGCAGAGAAGGCAAAGCCAGGCATCTTTTTAGTGGTATCTTTCTCCATGGAGATGGTTCCTGCAGAAGCAGTTCTGCTGACCTGGAAGGATGATGGTAAAGGAGGCACAGCATTATGATCTGAAGTCATGTTAGCATGGCTTGTGCTATCCACAAGACTTGTAAGCCGAGTGTCCCACGGGAACTTGCTTTTGGCATCCAATCCATATAGCTTTCTCCTATTTTTAGAAGAGAGCATATTGACAATGACAGTTGATTCGGTGGGTCCAAGCTTTCGAGAAAATGTGCTGTCAACAGACTCTTCAACATCACTCCAGAGTCGTCTTTGCTCAGACTGCTCTCTCAAACGCATTTCAATTTGTGCAGCAGTAATGTCTGAATTATCACTTTCATCACCACCATGTTCTTCAATGGCTTTCTCTGAATACTCTCTATGTTCCAGTACAACTTTCCCAGTACAAATAAGTTCGACCATATCATTTGGAGTCAAGTTCACTTGTGTGCGCAACCCTATTATCGCTACGGGAGCGAGGGGCTCAAGTCTTGCGCATAGATTCGTAAACAATTCTTGAAATGCACTCGTAAAAAATTGGTTACTTCTTGTTTCTCTACCGATTGGATTCCATTTCACACGCAACATGCTCATGAGCATTTGTACATCGGCTATCTCAAGATGTTTCCCCCCTGGGACGTGTTGTGTGGTGCAAATACGAATACCAGGCGGGAGCTGTTTATCAAGCAAAACACTCATGATATCTTCATCTGTTTCGTCGTCAATCTGAAGGAAACAAACGAACTCGTTAGGCAAGTTGAAAAAATAAAATCGGGCCGCATCATACGGGGACGGAGTCACTTGCTCTAACATACCTCCAAAACAAATGGTTGTTTGTCATCTCTATACAATCGTCGGTGGTGCCGATGACTCCCATGTCCACTACTGCTCTTTTCAAAATTTTCGAGCTCGACATCCTCCTGTAGCTCGTCAAAGTCTTCAATGTCTGGCACTCGCCCTGTACCGACTTCGATGATACTATCTAATCCATATTGTTCCACATAGAAAAGGTCGCTATCTTCGTAATATGTTTCTGAGTCAAGGTTGCTCCCGTTCTCAGTATCTACGCCACTCTTGATAGACATACGGGGTGATGCCCTCTTCCTACCTTTGAATTTATGGTCGTCGCTAGAGGACGAACTTGAGCTACTCGACGAAGAGCTTGACGATGAGCTACTATCTGAATCAGATGAGATATCCTCAGACGAGCTAGCTTTGTGATCGGGACTTGCTTTGAAACTCCCAATCTTTGCAAGTGTTGCCGAGTTTCTTTTTTCTCCCTTTGAACTCTTTCGTCTCGAAGCTGGACTTTCTTCAACGTCTATCAAATTGTTCCGACTTGACCCCATATGTTTCAGTGCATCACGGAATTTCTTGCTCTCCAGCTTAGCAGCTGCCTTGCGTAACTGCGCTTCTTTGATCTTTCTGCATATAATTCTCCGGTTCTTATTTTGTTGTCGTGTAGATTCTGCCACGAACCATTCCCTGTTTCTCGCAGAAATGTGCTCAATTTTGTTTTGCAGTTTCACAAGTAGCTTGTCCTCGTCGTCGTGCACAGCAATATTGCGACTAATTTGAAGTAACCTTGGAGGAGGCAGCGCATCACAGTAGATAGCGGTAGCTGTTGGTAAAGATATGATGTAAGCGTTACGATGCAAAAGACGGCACAAATACGTTTGACTCATTTTCATCAACTGTGAGTACTTACCGGTTGTAGTTGCGATGAGTAGTTGAGGCCCAACATCAATTTCTGATTTGAGGCTAAAGGCGCAATTCCTACCCAGGACCTTGAGCTTCAGCATTAGTTGTCGAGCAATTTCGTATTCGAGAAAAGGCAGTGCTTCACTAACTGCTAGAGCATCGCTTTCGCCTGTAGCTTTAGGCCTTGACCGACAAACTCTCGCTTGGACGAAGACGCCCGATCCCCTTACAGGTAGTCTTGATGGAGGTTCAACGGTTGTTAAAATTACTTCCGGGACCCATTTCTTTCCACACAGCAGACTGTATTGTGATTATTGTGGTAAGCAAATTGTTTGATGCAATGATGCATACAAAATTCCAGCAGGCTTACCATGGAACAAGCTTCATGTTACTGAACGGGGCAAATTTGTGATGATAAGGAACATGGCAGTAGGAACACGGCCGAGCAGGCCTCGCACGAATCAAATTTGTTCCAGACAGGGGATCGTTGTTTGCAAAACCACTCTTTGATTCGTTTTTCCTGCTTTGATTAAGCCGCACAGCTCTGCGATATCGTCTCTCAAGCCGATCATCTTGTTTTTGTCTTCTAATCATCTTTCGAGATGAGGGTTCTTCGTTTTCAAGAATTTCCTTCTCTCCTACAAGCTTACCATGATTCATTCCATTCTCTAGATTTTTTGCACTCGCGTCGACTTCCTCACCCTCCTCTTCGTCTACTGCTGGAGTATTGATATAGCCACTAATAGCCCCTGGTGTCGATGAATTTGTCAACAAAGGATTGAAGTGACGTGACCAAGAGGGAATGTTATCTTTTTCTAAACCTCTCCGTTCCAGAGCCTTCCAAACTACAACGAGATTACGATAAAAAAAATTTTAGCACAAAGAGGAAAGGAGTCAAATACACATGTGATAGAGAAGCGCACCTTCGTGTTCCTGTGTTAGATCTGGCAATCCCCTCACAGTTGCAGCAGTACCAGTCAAAGACAGTATGCATACGTCATCATGAATTGTGGAAGCTTCCGCATATCCAATAACATGAGAACATCCAAGCGTCTTGGCATGAGATCGAATTTCATCACGTAACTCTTGCCACCAACCATCTCGTGTTTCCTGATCACTGAGCTTAGAAGAAAGCTTTTCTAAATACTTCACACTCCGCGCAGTGACCAGTCCTCCTATCCTCACACGCACTCGGTGCCCAAACTCCTTCAGAGTCAATAATTGAACCTCTCCTTGCGCGCTTTCTCGATATCTTTTAGCAGCTTGAGCAGACTCTGTCAAGTGATACTTGGTCGTCGTAGCTTCACTGGTATTACCAATTTCATGTTCCGATCCTTCAACCCTAGTAACGCCTTTACCTTTCGATACTTCTCGCTCCATCATGAGACTAGATTTCTTGTCCCTCTTTTCCACCAGCACACATGTTCCGAATACACGGCCAACAATCCCGGAATCTCCCTCCATATCGAAACTTTGATAATATCCCAAGACCGCATTTCCGCCCATCTCTAGAACCTTTTTACACATCCTTCGACGAACCGATGCATCCAACAGATACATTAGCGTCTGTCTTCTTTCGTGACTTTGCCTTGCCATTCTAAAGTTACCGGTAAATTCAAATTCTGGATCTTCGCTCACTACCAGTTCTTCGACGAAGCCAAAGACGTGTTTGATGATATAACCTGAATTGGAATCGAAGGATGAAAAGGGAAATAGCTGCACTCCTGCAGAGGAGTCGCGGAATGGGTTGATGTCACCGATGAAATTCAGCTTGACTGAAATGCTCAGCTCGCCCCTGCACGATAATGAAAAAGAACAAGAAACAATATCTCATCATGAGCGTAATGCCTACAAAGATGACACGCATATGTTACTTCCAACAGAAGACGAGTCTTGCCAACAACCTGCCTTTGAGGTATGATCTGTAACTTTCAATTTCGAATTTCGAGCTTCCAGCTTCTGACCTCACAACCTCGACCAAATTCAAAAACTTACCTGATTCCATCAATGGGACAGAAAATGGGAAACCACCCAGCAATCACCTTTTCATCTGAATCAGAAAGGACCAAACTCCTCATTAGAAGAGGGTTCAAATCAAGGTATACAGATCCGATGGATCCATCGCCATTGGATATAGCATCAGCGTCAAAGACTTTGAATATGAGAGGTTCATCTTGTAACAAAGTATCGTCCGCAACATCTAAGCGAAATTCTTCCTTCCACTTGGGATCAAGGGATTTTCTGACAACGCGGGTTTTATCACTGTAGCATTTCCGTTTGGGTGTTGCAGTGTTGTTCTTTAAGAAGCTGGAGGTTGGGGTTATATCTTCAATGTCAGAAATGAATTCAGAATGACCTCCCAGTGTGAAAGTTACGTAAGCATCCGTTGTCAGTTTCAAAGGGCCGTTAGCTGTTTGCATGGGGGGTAAATCCCTTGCTGCGTTGATTCTGACTTTGATTGTAGATGGCATTGGTTTTTGTTTTTTAGTATATCGAATGTACAGTATAGATATTAGTAGAAACCACCGTTGTCGACTGTCGGTGGAGTGTTCTTTAGTTACTGTATACTACTACTACTGTTATGGATGATGGATGCGTTGTGTCGTGTTTTGTGTTGAGTTTTGTGTTAAGTTTTGTCAGGAGTTTTGTGTTGTTCTGAAGTTGTGTTTGTGTGTTTTCAATGTGAAAATATATCTCAAGATAGGTTAGAAGCATCTAATAGCATCATTAATATGAAGAATCATCATCATCATCATTTATCTTCATTTATGCTCTATGCTAGCATATCGTACTATTTATTGTCTCTACTTCAAACGAATAGTAGCTTTACGATGTTCAAAAGTGCATTGGTCGAGAACTACAGTATGATATTACAGCAAGTGCGATATTGTGAAGGCAATTGTGTTTTAATAATGCCCTTTGATCTAAAACTCGTCTAGCTCCTAGGAAACCTTGACCCATTCTTGTCAAGTACAATGATGTAATGTAATACAATGCCAATTGGTAAATATCTGCAAGACACGTAACATCATTATTGTGTGACCTTTTCATTTTTCTTATCATCTGAGGACTTCGCGCTGTCTTCTGCCTCTGTCCTCTTCTTCTTATCTTTCTTCTTCTTCTTGCCATCTTTCTTCTTGTCATCACCTGACTTTCCAAAGAAAGATTCAAAGGCAGATCCAGCAGACTCGGTCAAGCGTCCAAAGATTCCATGCCCACCCCTTTCAGCTTCCAGATCAAATTCTCTCAGCAATTCCTCTTGTCTCGCATTGATCTTCTTGGGAATCTGAATCTTAAGGTGTACAATCTGGTCCCCCTTTTGATCCTTCGATCTCAAGTAAGGAATACCCTTCCCTCTCATCATAAGTTTCGTGGCAGCCTGGCATCCCTTGGGTATCTTCATTTCAGCTTCACCAGTCAAAGTTGTGACATCCACCGTCCCTCCCAGGATAGCCTGAGTGACGCTAATAGGAATTTCAACATGTACATTAGCTCCATCTCTCATAAAATAATCATCCTCTTCCACGATAATCGTAACCAACAGATCACCACTTGGAGCCCCAGGATCTCCCTCTGCTCCCTGCCCGGACAACCTCAAATTCATCCCCGAATCGATCCCAGCAGGGATCGTGCATTCCACAGAACGTTCCTTAACATCTGTCCTCCCAGTCACCGGATCCCTGATCTGATACCTAACATCCAGATCCTGTTTGGTCCCAAAGACTGCATCCTTGAAATTGAGACTGATGTGCATTTGCAAATCAGCTCCTCGCCTGGGTCCTCTCTGTCTCCTTCCCCCACCAAAGAATGCATCAAAGATATCATCCGGATCCATCTGCTGTCCTCCCGATCGGAAATCGAATCCTCCCGATCCTCCAAATGGATTCCCTCCACCACCACCAAAGCCCGCATTAGGATCGACGCCAGCATGACCATATGCGTCATATAGTTCGCGCTGTTTATCATCCGATACGGTTTCATATGCTTCAGTGACTTGTTTGAATTTTTCCGATGCTGTATCGTCTCCCTTGTTGGTATCAGGGTGGTATTTCTTTGCTAATTTGAAGTATGCTTTTTTAATGGTTCCCTTGTCGGCATTTTTTGCTACGCCGAGTGTTTGATAGAAATCTGCTTTGGAGGAGAAGGAGCGTTTGGACGAATTGGAAAATGATGAATTGGGAAGGAAGTAATTGGACCTGGCATGAATGGAAAATGATCGTTTGTTGATGTTGATATTGTTGCTTCTGTTGATGTTATTGCACGAAGAGGAAGAGTTGGAGGAAGATACTGAAGATGATGTGTTGGCAGCATTTTGAATCACCCGAGCACCTAGCTTTGATGTTCTGCTAGATACAACTCGATGACTTGTGGATAAGAATTTCATTTTAGTTGGAGAGTCTACTAGTAGCTAGCCTGAGCTGAAAAGATGATTGTGTGATTCTATGATATGTAGAATGTATTCCACAGTCAGTGTTCTATACTGCGCTGTATGTACTGTATGTACTGATGTGCTATAATACTATTACAATCACTTTCTATGGCAGGTAAGATAATGGTATGTTACATAAAAATGTGTAATGCATTTATCATGTGGAAAAGAAAGGAAGGATGTGTTTCGAAACTCGGCATGTTTTCCTGCACTTTCTTCATCGATGTTTTGTGTCTGTTGTGTGGCTCAGGACTCTGGATTCAATGAAAGGGGGTCTCCTTATGTATTATCATAGGTTTAGAGATCTTAACCCTTCACCAATTCATTGGATATCTTTTTTAACAGTGAAAAGCCTTGAAAACAACAGCAAACATTTTACAGAAGCAACAATAGAAACAACATATAATATTTTTAGTATCATCCTGCATTTGAACTGCTGCAACTCATTCCAAGATGAAGGTCACCTCGTTACTTAAAATTTGTATCTTGCTTGAGAGTGCATCGGCCTTTACTGGATCCTTTGGTCCTGCTACTACTAGTATTAATACTGGAAATTTTGCTACTAATATTGCTAGTAGTAATATTAGTAGAAGATCACCAGCAGCAACGACAGCGAAAGCGAAAGCGACAATAATCTCATCAACAGGACGACGCCGAGGAGCATTCCAGCAGATCATTGCCACCACCTCATCCTCAACCTCTCTAGCATTATTCAACCAAAACCAAATTCCCGAGCCTGAACCACCTGCAGAAAGATATTCCCTCCCATCACCCTCCAAAATCAACACATTCCCTGAACCAATCCAGGCATCCATCCTCTTACTCATCATGGTCTCACTCGGAATATCCACAATAGCCTTCTCATCGTTCCTCGATTCCATCACATCCCAATATGAATGGGTGCAATCCTGGCGATACACTTGGCCCCTCCTAGGAGCCATATATGCTGCTGCGGGCATTACACACTTTACCCTATCGGAAGAATATGAAAACATATTTCCTACAAAGGGAGCGTGGGGAATATGGTATCTCCCAGGATCGCCTAAATTTCATGTTCAGTGGACAGGCGTGGCAGAACTATTGGGTGGCATCGGTCTCTTGATTGGAGGAGCCTATGATTTTTGGATGCCGGTGTGGGGTGAATGTCCAAATGTTTTGACGAATGCGGGGATCGGATCTAATGCTGCAGCTGCTCTGTTGGTCCTGACGGCTGCTATGACACCAGCTAATGTTTTCATGTATACCCATGGAGCTAAATTGCCCATTGATGGGCCAGAGGTTCCGGTTGTGGGACATTTGATTAGGGGAGTTATGCAGGTTGTCCTCTTTGGGTTATTGTATCAGATGGGACAAGGAACTTTTGATGATCTTTTGAAAGCATGATTTTTTATTGTTTCTGAATTGGTTTGGTATTTATCTAAATACTTTATTTTTCAATTCTAAATATCAATATTATAAATACTTGCCGTTTGAAAATGCAGTTGTTTCAAATGTAATATATATATAGTATTCATGCATGCAGTAGTTAGGAGATGAACGGGAATAATAACGACGATGCAGACAATAGACATTATTGAACTAGAGCTACTCCGAGAACTGGAAGAACTGAAAGAGAAAAATGAGAGATTCTCACCCCGGTCAAATAATGGCACAGTCGCGAGTCTGGATTGCACAGAATATGATGAAGTTCTAGATGCAAGAGATACCTCGTCTAATTCTTCAGCTCAGGGGATAACTATGACAAATCTTCTCCATTCCCTAGATGTCATGACCACAAATGCATGCGGCAAGGCACTCGATGGTGTGGAGATTACAGGAAAGCTATTTTGTGACATCGATGGGATGAGAGATGCTCCCGGATCGGATGGGTCGATGATATCCCAAGAGCACGACCTTGGAGTGGATGAGGTCGAGAGCAGGGACGATAATTCAATATTCAAGGAGGAGGATTCTTGGAATGCATTGCCAAGCAGTCAGTGCTCTTCGTCGTCATATCGTATCGTAAACATCGATGCTGTTCATAGTGAACTTCGCCCTGAACAAATTATCGACACGCGTTGGGTACCAAGAGATGACGTCGACGAGGAAGGCAAAAATGAGCGCTGCTTGCTGGAAGAGAGTTTCATGGACATTGAAAGAGAGTTCAAGGAACAGCAGTCATCGAGGGAGAGGAGCAGGAAGGAGATTATGTGCAGGCGGGAAATAATGATGTCGAAAGAACGCGTTGAATGTGACCGTCAAGGAGCTGCTGCCTATGTACTACAATTGGCAGCACGGCGTTTTGTGAGTAAAATACGAGCCATTTGTGCCGAGGAACATCGTATTAATTTGATGATAATTGTAAGCATTACGACAGAGTTCGTTCTTAAGCAGTACTTACTATCATGGAGAAGGGCAGTGATGCAATTTAGCAGAGCCAGGCTCATTGCATGCTGGCTTCGGTATCACTGCCAACGAAGAAAAGTACGATTGGAAGCTCTTGCAAGAATGAGAGCACAAGCAGTGGTCGTCATTAATGATATATTCTACGCTAATCGATGCAAAAGTTGCATCCGTAAATTGCATGGGTTCGCTGTAATAATACAAAAACAGGAGAAACTTGCGAAAGAGAGGTACAGTAGCTCTGTAATGATTCAGTGCTTGGTTCGAAGTCACTTTTCCAAAATGCAGGTATGCAAGTTGAGGGAAATAAGTCAAAATGTTTCTGTCTTGATCATTCAATGCAATTGGACAGGCTGTCTGGCAAGGAAACGATACCGCGTTTCTAAACAGAGGGCAACCGAAAAAAAATGCTGCGCGGCGATTGCTATTCAAAAAATAAATCGCAGTGCACAAACTCGTCGTCGGTTTCAGCGAGCAGTGAGTTCTCGATATTCACATCATGATCCTGAACTTGAAGATCTTCTATTTGATGAAGAAGTGACTTCTATGCTAAATAGTATACTAGACACGCAAGATGAGGATCTGAATCTGCCACTAAAATGGGAACCTCAATTTCCGAAAGTGAAGGGTCAAAATAAATTGGCCGTGGCAAATAATGACGCGCTGCCGGAAGGCAAATCAGGTAGGAATATTTCACAGGAGCATGGTAAGGCCTTGGGAAAATACGAGTTAATGAACGAATGGCGAATTAAGGACGAGCGGGTCTTCGAGGTGAGTATTCCTACAATCTTTTGAACAATTGGTCAATTGTGCGAACATAGCTGACTTTGATTTCCACTCTTCACTTACAAATGAATATAGGGTCTAGTCATGAGAAGGAATAAGATGAACAGCATGAAACGAAAAGAAGCGAGATCAAAGAAACTGGCCAATCCAGAATACCGATTCAACAAGCTAATGCACAATGTAAAGGGTCGCTCATAACATGGATTGTGCGCTAGGTTTCAAAATGTACAAGTGACTCTTAAATGAATTGAAAGTCGCGTTTGCGTTTCCTTAATCAAATGCAGACTCTGCAAACTTCTTCAATTCTCGTAACCGCCGAATCTTTGCATCACTAGTTTCCCAATACCCTTGTTCACCGGCTTTCACAAATGTTGCCAATAAATTCCGAAATGAAACGTTATCCTTTTCCCGAAGTCTTGTGCACATTTCTTTGTCCTCCATGAAGATGCTGCTCGCAATTTCGAACAAGAACGTATCTACATTGCCAGACGTTACAGCCCACCCCAGCATATTTCTCAAACAATCACTAATTTCCTTCACACCGTCCTGGTTCTGCTTCAAGATTCTTTCATAGTAATCGGGACTTAAGATCTTTGACATTGAATCTATTCTGATTGTTTCTGCCAAAGAATGTACATCAATTCCATCCGATGTAGTTTTGGCAAGTAAACACGTTGGTATCTTCCCATCAAACCTCAGAGCGGCGATAACCTTGGTTGGGTCTGCATCATAATAGTGCGGAACATCCGTAATGGACAATATATCATTCAAGTCTAAGTTTTGGATGGTAACATCTGCGTTTCTCAATGCAGCTTTAAACGCCTCACTTTTGTATTCCATCATACCTGGCTTGTCGGAATTGAAAGCATAGCATCTTCGAGCCAAGAACTGTCTTTGCAGCTGTGTCTCATTTTCCCATTCGTTGCTCTTAATCCATGCAGCTATGTTGGCACAGTACGAACCCGCAGCATTCGAAAAGACTCTTGTTGCAGCTTCACGAAGGGGACAGCTCAACTCTTGTGTCATCTGAAAAGCATGTGTTCTGATGTAATTCATTTCTGGTGGTTCCTTCGCCTCGGCTGCCATCTTCATTCCTTGATCTATCAAAGTCATTTGATTCATGAAAAGATCACGGAATACACCTGAACATGATACCACAACATCAATTCGTGGTCGTTTCAATTCGTTCAGAGGAATCAGCTCAACTTCATCAATGGTACCCTTGACTAGCCGCAGACCCACTAACGCAAATATCTGAGACAACGATTTGCCATATGTATTGACATTATCTGTTGCCCATAGCGTATACGTCACACAATGAGGAAAAGGATACTTCCCAATTTCTTTATTCTTTGCAATAATCATGTCAACCACCGCTGCAGCAGATGCTGGTGGAAAATTCGAGAAGCGCTTCAGTTCCTCATCTTCATCACCCTTTTTTGGCCCCTTCAAAAAATCAATATTACCGATGAATCCCTTTCTGGCTATTATATCCGTGCCGGGGGAAGACGGAGTGTGCGACGGAGGCAATCTATCATCGTCTGGAGTTACAGTTCGGATCGCTGGTCCGAGTTTCTTGGGTGACACCCCATCTGGTGTATTTTGCTTGCCTTTCACTTCCCACATGCTCCGATTACTTCCAAATCGTTTGATTCTCTTGTCTGCCGTATACCGTAAATAGAATCGATCGAATCCATTTGATGTACAAGATGATGAAGAAAAAAAGTGAATGTAAATACGTTTTCACGACGAGAATAAAATATATCATTAATGAGAAAGGAATCAAAGGAAGCTTACCGGGAAACTCACCTTCGTCTTCGGGTGATAAACCTTCAACAGGTCGATTTGGACCATTCTTGGATGCATCTAAACCATTTCTTGAGTGATCCATTCCGTTCCTCGATTTATTCAAAGGGGATCCTTGAAAAACATTCCGAATTCCACTCCTGGATCGGCCCAATCCATTGCGACTCTTATCCAAAGCGGTGCGAAACCTTCCCATTGGAGATTTTGGAGGGCCCATTGGAGATTTTGGAGGAGTCGCTGATTCCATTTTATTTTGATGTGCTACTAGCTTCTTCTGAAACTTTAGGTATTCCTTTTCTGAACAAATATTGGCTTTCAGCATTAACGGCTGAGACTTTGGTCAAGGGATGGGTACTAGATGTGGTGATCAGACCGATGGGGTGTAATTACTTGTTTGCTTCGTTAGCCTCTATGTAGCCCCTATGGCCATCGCTTGCTGGTTATTGCGTCGTTGTATCGGTATCAGCTAACAGCTAACAGATAACAGAGAGTATGTATGATAAATGATAACTGCAAGCTGCAAGTCGCAAGTACTAAAATATGATGTGTTGTTGTATTATCCATTATATGTGACCGACAACGGACGACCTATTATTCTCAACTGCTCAAATGATGTCTGCAAACGACATTTGTACACTGAAAAAGGCCATCATAGAAGTGTCAGCAGTAATCAGTAATATTAATCCGCCGCTATTTATTGCCAGTTGCACGCCACACGGAGGATGCACGGATGATGGATGCTGGATGCTGCTGGATGTACGAACC
>Ga0306864_1000725_pt1 | contig 14742 bp, 19 predicted proteins | sample AntRauTorckE5430_FD_190448 | JGI IMG/M metagenome (GOLD analysis project Ga0306864, IMG submission 190448) | Saline lake microbial communities from Rauer Islands, Antarctica - Metagenome Torckler E5 #430 (v2) (version 2) | ecosystem: Environmental > Aquatic > Non-marine Saline and Alkaline >...
AATTTTTCTCTTTTATCTATCATCGTACGCCTCAAGATTTTTTATAACCCCATAAAAATTCTGCTGTCTTCACAGAAATACGTTCCAAAAACCACCCTTTTTGAACGGTCTATCGTGCCGAGTAGCTTTTGCACCATGTCGTGAAAGTTTTCTCGATATTCCTCATGTCGAGCGGTATCGACTTCTCGCCGCACCACTTGCGAAAAGTATCGGCCAACACGCGCAAGTCCGGCACATGCCGTCCCTCTATGCGCGGTGCGTTATCTCGCGCAATCCGGTCCCATGGCTGGGTGTCCTTTACGCTTCCAGAGGCAGGGAAGGCCATAACAGGTGTTTCTGCTGTTCCATTCCGCCGTGCTTTTCGGCCTACTTTGGGCCGATCCAATTCGGCCTTGGCAGACTGTTTTTGCGTCGGCTCTTTTTCTTCCCAAGAGATAGTGACGCTGGCAACTGTCCGCCCGATCTTGTTAGGCGTGGCGGTCAGCGTCAGGCGCGAAAGCTGGCTAATCTCGTTAATGGCTGGCTGAACTACATCGCGGTTCAAGTTTGCAAACCGTGCAATCTTCCCTTCCGGCACTCCTAACATGGCTCGCAATTCTGACACGGTAAAGGTTTTGCTAGCGATGTGCTTTAATCCCGTGAGGCTGGAAATATGTTGGAACAGCAGCACTGAATACTTGCTGGTGAGGTGAAAAATAGTCTGGCGATCCATGATAGCCCAATGGATAGAAGCCTCTGCCATTTCGATAAACATGCGCCCAAAAAACCACGACAAAAGTGTGTCGCCACTGATAGGGTCTTTCCGATTTAGAACGGCATGATCCAACAAACCGCCGATCACAATCCGATCTGTATCCTCATCAGGATTGCCTTCTCGGATAACTACTGCTCGCAACTCCTCAAAAAGGGGCGTGAGGCTACCACGGCTATGATTGTTCATGCCGTCAATTTTCCGAATTTCAGACAAGCGAATTTCGTGACGGACTGGTTCAGCCATACGCCCGCCCGCTGTCGCGATCATCAGATGCATCAGTTTGAGGGCGGCCAGACTCGGTGCATTTTGCATATAGACACCCCGAGCCACCTCAGCGGGCAGCACAGTTTTGGTATCGTCATGAGCGCGATCGGCTGCAACTTGAGTTGTCTTAATCATGGTAGGTTAAATAGTGCGATAAAATCTACCTGTAAATCTGTTATTTCGGCTGGATATCCTACTTTTGCGGCTGGATATCCTACTTTTGCGGCTGGATATCCTACCTATAGCGCTATAAGCACATGAAAATAAACATAAATTCCGCCCTGAACTCTTAGAACTTATAGAACAAGAAAGGCGCTTCGCGCTTTATTAGTAAATATGGATTGGTTTTAAGGGAGTGCTTGGCAGGTGTTCCGCTCAAACTGGATCGAGGCGGATATCCAGTTTGGCACCTACGGCGTCAGCAAAACGGGCCAGCTTTTCAATGCTGATGTTTTGACGCGCCCCTTCGATGCGGGAAATCTCACTCTGTTTTGTTCCCATGCGTTCGGCCACTTCGGCTTGGGACAGGCCCGCTGCCGCCCGCGCTGCAATGAGTTTGCGGGCAAGGTTAAATTCGGGCGCAAGTGCATCGTAAGCAGCCTTATTGTCGGGGTCGCTCAGAAACTCTTTTTTCAGGTCAGCCAGTTTGGTCATGTTACCTCCTTCGCCCGCTTGCGGGCTGTTTCAAGTGCGGTCTTTGGCGTCTTCTGTGTTTTCTTCTGGAATGCATGAACAACGACCAATCGCTGTCCCGACGCCTTCACGTAAATTGCACGGCCTATCCCGTCCTTGCCGCTCATGCGGATTTCCCAAAGAGCGCCCGCGCCGGACAGGGACCGCACATGCGGCATCCCGACAGTTTCCGGCCCTTGCTCCGTCAACAGGTCTGCAATCCACAAGAACCGGGCAAACAGATCGCGCGGCAGCTTTGTCAGTTCGCGGTCTACCCGCTTGTCCAATGTCTCTACTGACCACATATAACATATATGTTATAATGCGAGGTTAACGTCAAGAGGGTAGGTCCGACCTTCACGGTGGATCTTGCCAGACAACGCAGCCTGACCGCCCGTCATTCGTGAAGCTTTCCCCCCGGACACCTTTGCATTCTGTTCCGAAGGCATCCTGCTTAAGCGCGGTGCCTGCTTCAAAGAGGTGGGTGTATTTCGCCGCCGGTTCGCGTGCAAAGAAGCCCACAGCGCCGCAGAGCGCCCCTATGAGGACGATCACGCCCATTCTGCGCCACTTACCCTGCTCATGGGCCTCTGTGACCTTCAGGAGCCGCTCTGCGGCAAAGTGGAACTTGTTGCTGGCGTCCTGCTGGGTCTCTGCCGCCCGATCCGTCTTGCGGGTCAGCTCGACAGACAGCCCGCGCATTTCCTGCGCCGCCCTTGAAGCCGCATGCAGGGCGTCGTGATCTTTTTCGAGAGCGGTGGTTAGAACAGCGGCAATGGCCCTACCGTTTTTCGTCCAGTCCGTTTGCTTGGCAATGGTCTGAACGTAGGTGCGTGCATCTTTGGTGGAGGCTGATGTAGCGGCAGATTGTTTCTGAACATCAATCAGCGTGGTGGTGTTCTCTGCCATCGCTTCCAGCAGGGCATCCAGTTTTTCATCATTCATTTTGCGCAGCTTTCTGATCAAGGTCAGACAGGAGCGGTTGTAGCTCTTTCACATCGAGGTCGCGTGTGACCCTCTCGCGCAACAGTGCCGCCAGCTTCGCAGCAGCTTGCGGGCTTTCCAAAGCAGCCTTTGCGACGACAGCGCCCACAACTATTTTGACGCGGGTGTCACTGGCCTTCTTTTTGGTGCGCAGCCGAGCGAGCTTTGATTCAGCCGAGGCGATCTGTTGTTGAAGCGTTTTCACTTTTATTCCCTCTCTGGTTGTTCTACTTATTAGGGAATTCAGCCTGTGCAGTAAAGTGCGGTTATCACGTAAGTGCTCACCTATACGTCGCAAGCGACGTGTGAGCGAAGGACCGCTGCGCATCCTTTCGAAACCAAGCCAAGAGGCGATCATGGCGATTTATCATTTTGATGCATCTGTGATCTCCCGCAGCAAGGGACGGTCAGCGACCGCCGCTTCTGCCTATCGCACCGCCGAGGTGATCAAGGATCACCGCACAGGCGAGGTGCATGACTATACCCGCAAGAGCGGTGTCCTGCACACAGAGATCATCGCACCGGACAATGCGCCAGCGTGGGCGCATGATCGTTCCTCGCTGTGGAACGCGGTCGAGGACGCCGAGCGCCGCCGCGACGCGCAGGTGGCCCGCGAGGTGCGCGTGGCCCTGCCGTCCGAATTGACCCTTGAGCAAAACGCCGACCTTGTGCGGGCATTTGTGCAGGAGCAATTCGTGGCGCGGGGCATGATTGCAGATGTTGCCTTGCACGCCCCAGGGCGCGAGGGCGACCAGCGCAATCATCACGCCCATATCATGCTGACCACCCGCGAGATTGGCCCCGAAGGGTTCGGGGCCAAGAACCGCGACTGGAACGCCAAGGAGCTGCTGATGGACTGGCGCGGCTCATGGGCCGAGCACGTCAATGACACGCTCGAACGGTGCCACGTCCACGAGCGTGTTGATCACCGCACACTGGTAGCGCAACGCGCTGACGCCCTTGAGCGGTCCTATACCGCCGAGCGCAACGGCGACGCGCCGGCACAGACCGCGCATATGGCGCGGGCCGTGGAGCTGGACCGCCCCGCCCTGCCCGGTATGAGTGCCGGATCATGGAGCATGATGCGGCGAGGCCTCTCCACGCCAGCCGCCGAACGCTGGCAGGAGGTCAAGCAGCTCGCCGCACAGGCCCGCGAGATCGCCAACGAGTTCAAGGACTGGGCGCGGGACTGGCTAGACCGGCTGGTGGACGGGATGCAGGAGCGCACCGTGGCCGATGGGCCGTCGATGCGCCGCCGAGAACCGCAAACCGCTTTGGAGCGGTTGCAGGCCGCACGGGAGGGCCGCACCACTGTAGATGCGCCCCAGACCGCGCTTGAAAAGCTACAAGCGGCGCGGGACAGCAGGGACCGCGACGCGGGCGCGGATGTGGTGCGCAATGAAGAACGTGCAGGCCATGATCTACAGCAGCAGGATGCAGAGCGGGAACGGGCGTTGGAGCAAGAGCAGGAACGGGTACGAGAACAAGAACGGACGGCCGAGCGCGAGGGGCCAACGCATGGCAGGTGACACCCGTTCAACAAACGGTGGTTTTTGGAACGTATTTCTGTGAAGACAGCAGAATTTTTATGGGGTTATAAAAAATCTTGAGGCGTACGATGATAGATAAAAGAGAAAAATTGGTTGCTCACTTATGCGTTAACCCTCTTTCTAAGAATGTAATTCACGCGTTCCATTTCATCTTTCTGCAATACTACATGTGCCTTGGCGACTTTTATAATTGAAAATAATACTTTGGCCGATTTGGCCAGAATACGTGTAGCGTTGTTTTCGAAACCTGGTGGTCCGAACATAATCGCCTGAGTATTTGGCCGCATCCAGATCGTATTTGCAAACTCTGCACCACGGATGCCAATGATTGCGCCGGCATGGTAGGAGGCTACAATCTGTTCGGCTAAACTAATCACTCCAAAGTCAATCAGATGCGCATTGAACCCACTTTTTCTGATCGCGGCGGTTAAGTCTTCCGCGTTAAGCAGGCTCCGACGGCCTTTGCCATATCGTGCAAAATTTAACATTTGATCTGAATGGTAAAAAGGATGATCGACGGACCGTTGGAAGATGATCACTCCGTTCCGCTCAACGAGAGGTTGGATGCCAGCCTGACGCAAGGCACGTTCCGATGCGGTGAAAAGTCTGTGAACCACCAGCGCGCTCGTTTTCCTAAACGCTGATATGACGGCTTCAGAAGGTGGCGGGGCATCAAAATGCAACAGAATTCTGTCCCATCGCGGTGCTTTGACCACGACTCCCTGCGTCGGTATCATGGGCGGAATGTATGTCAAAGACAGGAGCTTGCACGCCTCAAGGATTTTTGGCTGCATAACAGGACCACAATCCTCGAACTGGATATTTTGATACCCACCGGAAATTGCCAAATGCAATCCTGGTAAAAGATAACCGTGTAGAAAATGAAAATAATGCTCTTTTGACCCCCAAGGCGTGCAAGGGTCAAAGTTTATCTTAAGTGTTTCGGAACGCATTGATATCTTTCAACCTGTCTTGTGATAATTCCAGATCAGAAATGTAGTTTCTCACTTTCTGGGTTTCGATAGTCTGGCAAATAAGGGAATACTCCGGTTTTTTTCCGCAATCTTCGCAAAGGGGCGGGTGCCAGATCAAGGGACAGAATATGTGCAGATGCGTTACTGTTGGCAAAGCGCCGCTTGAAATTGAAGACCCCTGCGCCATTGCCCCCCCCGGGAGCACCACCCAGCCAGACATCTGCATCACGCAGATAACGAAGCGCCCTGTCAAATAAAAGATACATGCCAAAGTCGGCGCGGGCCTGTTTATTTCCAAGCGATGAATGCGCGTGCCAGGCGCCCGTTTGGCTATCTTGCAAGGCAATGAAAATTCCACAAAGTGCATTGCTGTCTTGCCGTCTCAACGTGATACAACCGAGCTTTTCTGAGAGGCATGACTCTGCACTGGCAAGGGCTTTGAAATGTGCCCTGTTTGGTGAGGACTGAAGAGGGATCTGGCGATAGTCGTGCAGTTGGTCTTGCCAATCGGCAATGATCATGTGCTCTGCCGAAAACCGCTCTTTCTGCACGGTAAAAACTTTTTCAGCGCGCGTAATTCTTTGGCGGGTACGGAGGGAATAACAGTCCCAGACCGGAGGTAGTGATGCTCGATGACATAGGTGATCCTTGAGTGGCTTTAGAATTCCTGACGTATCGCAATCTAGTGACCGAATATCTGAAACAGGGGCATCAGGTCGAATGACAACAGTCAGGTTTATTGCAACTTTGGCGCTTTTGACTTCATTGATCATTTCAGGGTTGGGTGGGGACTGATATGGCCAGCTGCCCCTTGCGTCTGTCATCTTTAACGGAAGTGGCCGCGTAATGACGCTCCCGCTACCAAGGTGCACGGGAGTTCCAAGCCATGAGAGAGTAGCAAAGTACTGTGGTGTGTCGAGCATAACTTAACTGCCGTGTGGGTTGAGGCGCACTTGATGGGCACCTCCACATATAAGCTGTGTCAATTAAAACAACCGAAATTTGGCTGGTGATTGGTGGGTGACAAGTGTGATGGTTCGTCGGATAGGTTTATTTGCAGTTTTGATATTTAAACTAACACCGTGCAAATCATCGAAGACATGCTGTATTGGAAAGGTTCCAAAAACGCTCGTTTTTGGAACATGCGCCCCCTGCCCTGATTGACGCTGCCAAAAACCCCGTTCAAAACCAGACCAGTTGTTGAAGGTTTATGGAAGGGTCAGATCAATGATTATCGGCTACGCACGCGTCTCGACAGAAGAACAGCATCTCGATGCCCAGATGTCCGCCCTTGAGGCGATTGGCGCTGAGCGCATCTTTGCGGAAAAGGTATCCGGTACGAAGAAGGCGCGGCCTGAGCTGGACCGCATGGTCGAGCAGTTGCGCGACGGCGATGTGGTTGTGGTGACCAAGTACGACCGCCTGAGCCGATCATTGCAGGACCTGTTGAGCATCGTTGAGGCGATACGGGAACAAGGTGCCGGGTTCCGTTCCCTGGCTGAAGACATCGACACCACGACACCCGCCGGACGCCTCGTCTTCCACGTCTTCGCATCCATCGCTCAGTTTGAGCGTGAGCGTATTTCTGAACGAACCAAGGAAGGGCTCGCCGCCGCCCGCAAGCGGGGGCGCATTGGGGGCAGACCCACCGCCCTATCCTCAGAACGCCGCGCAGAAGTTGCGCGTATGCGTGACAAAGAAGGCCGTGGCATCGCGGAGCTGGCACGTCTGTTCGAGGTAAGTCCGAACACCATTAGGCGGGCTTAAAAATTCAACTAGATCCCCTGCCCTCTTTGACAGGTCATGCGAATGTGGCATGGTGGTGTTAGAAACTGGGGTAACACCAGTGCTAAACACCGATACTAGCCCTCCTAGGGTGAGCAAGGAATACAGGCATGACACTATCAGCAAACCAAGCCTCTAAAGAGGCGGGAAAAACTAAGAAGACAATACTTGATGCTATAAAATCAAAGCGCATGAGCGCATCGAAGAATGATAAAGGGCATTGGGAAATTGATCCCGCTGAACTTTTCAGGGTGTTTCCTAAAACCAGTGTAACACCACCATCAAACACCACCACTACACCCCCTATAGAAAACCATGAAAACCGCATTAAAATTGCAGAGTTAGAGGCCGAAGTTAAAGCACTTAAGCGGGAGGTTGAGCGCACGGATATTGAACGTGAAAGAGAGCGTGAAAACCTGTCTCAACACATCGAAGATATGCGCAAAGCCATGGCGCAACTAACGGATCAAAGAGTAGGGCAGGGGGGGCGACGGTGGTTTGGCTTGTTGCCCGCAAGGTAGCCAACGATCACAGCTGTGGTTCCTTCAAAAACCTTCAACAACGGCTTTGATTTTGAACGAGGTTTGTGGTGGCGGAAAATGGGGGCTGGGGCCTACGCTCCACAAAGGAGCGTTTTTGAAACAGGTTCATGGTTCACTTTGTGTACAAGGCGACCCTCGTACAGCTCGGCTGTTCAACTTGTATATCGACGAAGTGCAAAACTATCTCTCCGGCGATGTGCCAAAAAAGAGCTTGATCAAGCCTACAGTCACGGAAACCGTCTCGGCCACCCCCTGCAAGCATTTGCAAGTGGTCAGTAGAGAGGATTGTAAAGCGCAGCAGCGTTTCAATCACAGTCACGTCCTGCTCGGTTAAAGCAATGGCTTTGGGGTTCGTCTTGCGTTTGGTTCGTGAGTAGTGCTTGCCCATGACCCGATTATAGCACTGGTCTTGCGCACTGTTATCCTATGTTTTTGTAGTTAAAGATTCGGACAAAGTTGCGTGTAAAATGTGGTTTGAACTTCAACACTAAACTTGAAGGTACTGTTTTTATGACTACATTATAGACACTTGGTGAAAATTTCGATGGAAAGTGCGTTGTATCGTACGGTACAAACACTTGCATTTATGCAATTTGGTTATATACTAATCTACATCGAAGGGCTGGTGCCAAAAGTTGTTTCGACACTGCGGCGCTCCTTCAACGCACTTCAAAGGCCATCCCAAAAGTTGTTTCGACACTGCGGGGTGGCTTTTGTTTTTCTACCGGACTTCAAACTTATGGATGTTGTCTGGGATGAACGAAATTTTCCCTCCACAGCTTTTCTTAAGCAAACGCGAACACCTACTAGATGACTGTGGACTGACCACCCCCCCCAGCTTACCTACCTGTTTTAGACGCTCAGTCAGATCGTAAAAATCACCGTCAGATGTGACAAGATAGGCCTCTTTGAAGTCATTGATCTGATCAAGGACATCAATGGTTAGGCAAATGTCCACGTTCGCCTTGTGCCGTCCGTACTGGAAATCTACGTCACGAAACACCAGCTCGAACCCGCACCGTTCAAGATAGTCATAATGCGCCTGCTGGTTGCGCATGTACCCAAAGTACATGAACGCACGATCAACGCCCTTCTTGTTTTTCAACCATAGGCGGAACCGCCGATAGTCCATTTCTTTACCAATCGCTTCGATTGACTTCTTGAGGTTCTGGCTGTCGATGTATGCGTAGATAGTCATAATTATTCTTCTTGTTCTTGCTCGATAGTTTCATTGTACCAGCCACTCAAAAATTTGCTGATCGGATCAGGTCTTAGGTCTCTGTCGGGTTGTTAACGACAAGCTTTGGCTTTTTGCGTGAAACACGGGCTGCCTTGATAGCCTTCGCCATTTTCTTTTCTGTGATCTTCTCCACCGCATAGGGCTGTAGCTTCTCGATCAGCCCGTTGAAGCTATACAGGTTAGTATCGCTACCGTTGCGCGTTTTCCGCCGCTCCGTACGCTCAAGAAACCCTAGCTCGGCAAGCGCTGTGATCCGTCTTTGAACGGTACGGGCGTCACGCCCTATGGCGGCTGCAATCGTACCAACTGAAGGATGTGGTGGATTGTCAGGATGCCACCAATATTGAATCAAGTGCAGAATGATGTTCATGTCTACCGGATCAAGACCAAGCGCTTCTTGCTTCTCAATCAAGATGCTGGGTACAGCACTCCAACCAGCTTCCATAAGCGGCTTCGACCACTTCTTCTCGTTAACATGCAGATTCTCAACATCTGCCTTCCCAATTTTTATAGTCGCCATGACAATCTCCTTTCGCTACAGTGAGATATGTCAGTTTTAGCGCGCAAAACAAGGTGCTGAAGGGTGACACTGATGTCGCCTGCCCCCGACAGCTGTGTCACCTCCCCCGTGACACTCATGTCACGAAGCCCCCGACGCACGTGCCACCCAAAGTATACGACCATAAGCACATGAACCGAATGACCATGAATTCAGCATACCGAATATACAATATGGTGCCTGACACTGCTGTCACCCGGTCGGGTCAAAATTTCTGGCAAAGCAAAAAGCCCTGTCCTGACCGATAGGTCAGAAACAGACAGTCAGGGCTTTGCGGCAACCTGCAACCGGAACATCACAAAAACGCCCCCGCTTTCGCGAGGGCGCTTCTGTGCTACAATCTACCTAATGCTTACCCACTTTAGGATAGGCACAGCAAATCGTCCTAGTCTGAGTTCAACGCTGTGGAACGAGTGCGCGGTTGACCCACGCATCACATGCATCGAACGCCAGTACATACACGGGGCGATTTTTGCTTGCCGGAGCTTCCAGTCATAGCCATCGAACGTGTTGAGGAAAGGATTAGTCATACATCGAATGATTAATCTGATAATGTTCGGAGCTGTCACCGCCTGACGAAGACGCGGCGTGTCTGCGGCGATTTTGTCAACGCCCTTGCGGCTTGATTAAACATTGTCGAGGGACGCTAGACTGCGGATAGGTGGTGAGAAAGATACTCTCAAGGCAGCATGAACGTCTCGCACTCAAAGCTCGTCTAGGGCTTTGGATATAGCCGCGGTAGCGACCTCTATGCCTTCACTTTCTTCATCATCCTAACAATGATGTCATATGCATCACCATCGTCTAAACTTGCGACAACAACATTTGTTTGAGATTTCTTTAGTTGCGCATAATTTGCTGGTGCAAGGAGCAAGACGCGACGGGCTTCGGTGGTCAAGTTATCATGCACATTGCGTAGAACATTAAGCGTCTTCGCAATCTCTCCGATATCTTTGTAATGTTGCTTCTGGCTAGCATCCCTACCGACATAATCAGGGAACTCCTCTGGGTTCAGAGAATGGGCCAGCTGCCAATCAGCCTCAAGTCCATTAGCTATTTTCCTCAAACGCTGTTGTTCTCCTACCAGCCTCGTCTGTTCATTTTCATTTCGGATAGCCTCGCATAAAAGCCTAGTTCCTTCGGCTACATAAGAGATGGTTTTAATAACCTTCGCATCATCTCCATTATAGGCACTCCGATAGGATGCCTCATCAGCTCTACATTCTTTCTCAGATTGACTGGATATTTTGACTACAAATTCGTCCACCGCCTCTGCATGCGCAGAGCTTGCGAAAACAAGACCTGTGGCCGCGACAATCAATAACTTCATGTTATTCTCCCCCAGAAGAAAAAGTATTTTGAATATCAAACAAGTAACTTTCGTAGGCTAACTCCAGTGTCCCTTTGGACGAAATGTATTTTGGTCTACGCCCCGTAACATTTAGGAAGCCACAACGAACTAAAGTTTCGACCAGATATCTGGTCACTTCAAAGCTCATTAGTTCATTAAGCAACATACAAAAGGTTGCTTGGTCAAAACGGAAAAACCCTGATCTTGCGTCTTCCACCATCTCCCCAATTTTTTCTGTCGAAATAATACTGGCTTCTAAACGAGTAACAGTCAGGCCGCTTGGCGTTGAGCTCTGCTTTTGCTCTCTGATTTTTTTAATCTTTCCCGCGACACCAGCATTATGCGCCAGTAAATAACTCTCTAAGCCATCAGCATCCTTCACGAGATCGAGTGCCTTCAATACATAGAAAAACTCAGCGATGAAGATGACCCCTGCCGACCTAAGACGCTTTTGGTCTTCATCGGAAATGTGTGCTGAAGCCTCGTCACTATTGGCAATACAATGTTCTTCCGCAGATAGCTGCAAACATTGCAACAAGTCACGGCGGGCCTTCTTGAGGCCTAAAACATGATTGAGGTTAACTCCCAAACCCTGATCCCTTCAAACTTGAGACATCTCTAAACTTTAGAATTAGAGCAGACTAGACAGAGATACGCAAAAATCAAAGTGCTTTCGTGTGGCGTTTAGAGAGCGCCATCTGATTCTCGTATTCAAGGGAACAAACAAACCCACCCCCTTGAAGATGGGCTTTTTGAAGTCCGCAAACCAAGCTCTGGGAGGGGCTAGTACGATGAAAAAGACACTCAAAACTGCGGTTTCCGCACTCGCACTTACCGCCGCACTTTCTGGTGCAGCAAACGCTGGTCAGGCCGAAATTGATGAGATCAATGGCCGCTATGCTGTGTCCTTCGATGCTCTTCAGACAGAAATCGAGGACTGGAAAGGTGAGGCTCCTGAACCTTCTGAGTTCGAAGCTATCATTGACGCAGAAGGTACCATCTCATGGGAGATCACCGACTTCTCGTTTGATATTCCTGAAATCATCTTCAAGACCCGTGAGTTCAGCCTTGACGTTCCCCAGTTCACTTGGGATCGCACAGGCTTCTCCATGGATATTCCTGTGACCTACATGGCAACAACGAAGGTTGGCGAATATCCCTGCTTCAAGGGCTTGAAGTGGTACTCCTGTGATATGAAAATGGATGTGCCTCAAGTAAAGATGGTTCGCAAAGAGTTCTCGCTTGATCTCCCACAGGTATCGTGGGGTCGCACAAGCTTTTCCATGGACATTCCTGAGTTCTATAGCAAGCGCGTAGAGATCAAGATGCACCTGCCTCAGTTCAAGCTGGAAAGCGTAAGCGGTCAGATCAATGTTTATGAGCAGGAGGGTGAAGAGTTTGCGGCACGTGCCGAGCAGCTTGGCAAAGCACAAGAAACTGAGATCAAGGCAGTCGTGCGTATCGAACTCGCCACTCAGAAGACTCAAGTGCAAGCACAGTTTGATGCAGCAATCGTTGCATTGGACAAAGCAATCGCCGATCTCAAGTCGGCTGGCGCGAACCCAGCCGCCGTTTCAACATCTGATGGCGTCATTGACCTGTTTGCGATGCGTCAAGAGGTGCTGCAAAAGCGCGAGAAGGCACTCAACGATATCACAGCGCAAGTGAACTTGCTGAACGCCTAACGAACATCAAGAAGGCTTTGTGGCCCCTTAGTTTAACTGGGGGCCACAATAGCATTCGGACTATCGCGCTGAATAGCTCTTGCACCATGTCGTGAAAGTTTTCTCGATAGAAGAACCATCCAACGAGATCGACTTTTCCCCGCACCATTTGCGGAACGTGTCGGCCAACACGCGCAGGTCTGGCACGTGCCGCCCGTCGATCCGTGGTGCATTGTCCCGTGCGATACGATCCCAAGGCTGGGTGTCCTTTACGCTTCCAGAGACAGGGAAGGCGGTCACTAGCGTTTCCGCTGTGCCATCCCGCCGCGCTTTCCGGCCCACCTTGGGGCGATCCAGCTCGTCCTTCACTTTCGTCAGGTCTGCTTTGACATCCCAAGCTATCTCAACCTCGGCCACCGTGCGGCCAATTTTGTGAAGTTTCACCGTCAAATGTAGTCGAGTTAGATCACTGTTAATCTCATCTACAGATGGTCCCAAAGCACGACTGTTTACATCGGCAAATCGCACCAGCTTCCCTTCGGGAATACCCAGTATTGATCGCAATTCTGATACAGTGAATCGCTTACTGGTGACGTGTTTGAGGTTCTGCAAGCTGGATATGTACTGGAACAGCAGCACGGAATATTTACTACCCAGATGAAACACTGCTTGTCGGTCGAGAATGGCCCAATGGTTCGATGCCCGTGCCATATCTCGGAACGATCTCCCAAAATACCACGACAGCAAAGTGTCTCCGCTTGTAGGGTCGCGACGATTCAGAACGGCCTGATCTAAGAGACCGCCAATCACCACCCGATCAGTTTCTACGTTCGGATCACCTTCCCTGATTGTCGCCGCCCGTAATTCTTCAAACAGAGGTGCAAGAGAAGCACGAGTATGGTTGTTCATGCCTTCAATCTTTTTCACCGCTGAAAGTTTGAACTCGTGCTGCACGTCATCAGCCATTCGCCCACCCGCCGTTCCGATCATCAGATGCATCAGCTTGAGTGCTTGCAGGCTTGGTGCGTGTTGCATGTAGACGCCTTGCGCCACCTCTTTGGGCAGCACAGTTTTGGTCTGGTCATAGGCGCGATCAGCAGCGACTTCAGTTGTCTTTCCCATAGCCGCTTTTTTAAGTGACAGATACGATACTGTAAATGCGTGATTTAGTCTGGATTTGTCACTTGTCGGTCTGGATTTGTCACTTGTCGGTCTGGATTTGTCACTTATAACCTCGTAACCACATGTAATATAATAAGAATAACTCCCTGAACTTATAGAACACTTAGAACAAGAAGGCGCTACGCGCTTTTTTTGTAAATATATTTGGATGATTTTGGCGCTTGATGCGCGGTCAGTGACCCAATCAAAACCCTCGGACATGTGGTAATGGCGGAGTCAGATTGACACCTTCCCCAATTGTAGTTACGTTTCTACATTAAGGTGCTTAGAAGGATGTGAGCCATGGGAATGACAACGATCAACAGTCGGACGTTCAACCAAGACGCAAGTGGCGCAAAGCGGGCTGCACAGGAAGGACCTGTGTTTATCACAGACCGGGGCAAACCTGCGCATGTGTTGCTTAGCATCGAAGCCTATAGACGGCTTGCAGGTCCGCAGGAAAGCATCCTTGATTTGCTGGCTGATCCAGAAGCGGCAGACGTCGCTTTTGAGCCGGACCGTTTGCGTGACCTCACACGTCCGGCTGATTTGTCCTGATGTTCATTCTCGATACGAACGTGGTGTCCGAGCTGCGCAAGGCAAAAGCAGGCAAAGCGGATGCCAATGTCGTTGCGTGGGCCGAGGGTCAAGACCCGTCTGCGCTCTTTCTGTCCGCCATCACGCTTTTGGAACTTGAAATGGGTGTCCGGCAGATGGAACGGCGCGACAGCACACAGGGCGCCGTCTTGAGGGCTTGGATGGCTGATCGGGTGCTGCCAGTGTTCGAGGGGCGTATCTTGCCCGTGGACGGCCCCGTAGCGCTCTGCTGCGCGGCTTTGCATGTTCCATATCCCCGCAGTGACCGGGCCGCCCTTATCGCCGCCACAGGGATCACCCATTCCATGCCCATCGTCACACGCAATGTTGCGGACTTTGAACCAACAGGGGTGCAGATCATCAACCCGTGGGCGGACTAAGACCGACCTTCACGATGGATCTTCCTTGATCACGCAAGCCCGCGCTTCATCGACCATGAGGTTCACGCCATCCAGTGTTCCGCACTCGCTGCTGGTCACGTCCTGCTTAAGCGCGTTCCGAGCATCCCAGAGATGCTGAAACTGCGCCGCCGGTTCGCGTGCAAAGAAGCCCACAGCGCCGCAGAGCGCCCCTATGAGGACGATCACGCCCATTCTGCGCCACTTACCCTGCTCATGGGCCTCTGTGACCTTCAGGAGCCGCTCT
>Ga0306864_1000726_pt1 | contig 14736 bp, 6 predicted proteins | sample AntRauTorckE5430_FD_190448 | JGI IMG/M metagenome (GOLD analysis project Ga0306864, IMG submission 190448) | Saline lake microbial communities from Rauer Islands, Antarctica - Metagenome Torckler E5 #430 (v2) (version 2) | ecosystem: Environmental > Aquatic > Non-marine Saline and Alkaline >...
ATCTTTCAACAAATTATTAAAGTCATTGGCATAGCCCTCTAGTTTTCGATGAACTATTTCTCCTTCTTCTGCATCCGTCAGTCCAGGCACCAATGATCGCTCCTGACTCGTTGTATTTGCAGGATCAGAGACTTCCACGATCTTTCCATCGACATTTTGTATCAGTCGGTGGACAAAACCTTGTCCAGCAAAATCCCACACATGCTGAGTTTCTGTATCTACTGCATATGCGTGTAACGTCTCGTCATAATGCTGCTTTGCGTGTCCTGAAGATAGAGCATCGAAACCACAATTGTCCAAAGAATCTTTCAAGTATGTACCACAATCATGAGTGGCACTCATCTCTAGCAAAGATTCTCTTGGTTTATTCATCATGTCCTTATTAGGACTGCCAAGATCGCTCTGATATCCATGGACATTGTCTACTACCTCATTTCGTTCGTGTGTAAGTTGCGAACATGATGCAACACCGCATATCAAACACACATATACCCTATCTGTCGAACGACAAATATGGCATTGTGACAAAGTTTCGTTTAAACCTGCATGATCAAATCGACATACGGGACATGGTGCATCTTCCCATTGAAGCAAGCAATGCATGTGGAATGTATGGTTGCATACCGTGGTAAAAGTGGCAGAATTTTCAATGGCATTGTGTGTGGTTTCATTCGATTGAGTGTAGGACAAGTCGACATCCATGGGATCAAGGCATACAGGACAATTCTGCACTTCTGCAGTAAACGAATGAATGGATGACGATCGGTTTCTATGCCGACTAGAGGAGCGCTGCGGTTTCCCCTTCCTATCACTCAAAGATGGACTCATTAAGAGTGAAGCTATTAAATTTGGAGCACTATCATGGGAACGATTTTTGTCTGTGATGCTGCTATTGATACATTGGCTATCATCTCCTTCAACATGGACCACATGATACACTGATGCGATGTTATTCTCAAAGCTATTGAACGGTTTTCCATTTTGGTTTTGCACAAATGATTTGGCAGCTGACGGTGTAACGAGTGAAAGAAGCACCATATACAGAGTATTTGTAGACGATGAATCTCGACTCGATTCAGTGCCACTATTTGCAGCTGCATCTTCCATGAAAGCGAAAGAAGAGGTAGGCGACCTTTCCCTCCTAGATCCGATTTTATCACCATGTGAACTTCTATCAGGAGTGTTTGGGTTTGAAGGAAGCTTGCCGTCTAGTAGTTCTTCATTGTCTTGGTCATTATTCATTATCAGTACTCTCACATGAGTTATTTGTTTCCTGTATCTCCTAGCAAAGTTTAAGATGCCTTCGGGAACTTGCTCTGGCGGGACTCCACATATTGCCACTACCTGACTGTATGCGTTTGATTTCTCTGTCATCCGATTCTGAGAGGAAATAGGATGAAGGTTATTGCTGCCGGCATAATTAGTCGTTCTTTCGAGGAGCGGTTCAAAGGTATGAACAAAGCCTTTGTAAGATGTCCCATGACAAGGATTTCCAGTTTTCACTTTCCTCCTTCGAATTGATGACATATCAACATTCATCTCTGCCTTTTGTATTCAGAGTTCTTTTGTTGAGCAGGTTCAGGTAATGAATGATAATATGCAATAAGCTGCGCGTGACAGTAGCGTAGGATTTACTGCCAGCAATGCTACTTGAAATGGGAGAGATTGATAACTAGAATATTAAAGTAGAGTTCTGATGGCTGATGGCATTCGTATCTACTGCTACTACTACTACTACTGTTGTTGTAGTTGATAATAGAGTAGTTGATAGTTGATAGTTGCAGGTTTGTATTAATTACCGACCGGCGGTAGGCTCTTCTTTCTCAAGATTTATCATTAAACCGCTAAATACCTACCTGGAGGAGATCATTAGACCTCCACATCTCGTAAACACATCTCAATTTGATCTGGAAAGCGCTTGACAGCATACCCGCTCAACGATGTTTCAATTACGTCACCTAACATGGCGAATGCGAACAAAAGCGCAACTTTCGTAGGACATCTGCCTTATCCTCTCCTTTTGACGGCAGCTATGCCTGCCCGATTGATAAATCCCTTAACAATTTTTTTTGAACATTAACATAAAAATTAGCACAACAGATAGACAATAATGTTAAGAGTGTACTGATACAATTGATTGCAATTGTTGATAAGTTCTTATACGAGAAATTGATTACCTAATTTTACGGGGGTGACATTATTTGTGTGTAGTGGTTGATTTTTGATAGTTGATACTGTTGTAGTGATATGTCTGATTGATTGATTTTTGAATACGCATTGGGCTTTAAGGGCATTCTCTAGAGAATATGATTTATAAATGATGTATCATAGTTACGACTCCTCTACTACCATCTGAATATCTCTGCGGCCTGCCTTTACAAGATTATCCCCAGCCTCTCCTTGTAATGACTTTGCGTATGATCCTGCTGCCGCATTTGACGCAGTAGGCTAGATATTAATGGATACAATATTATATAACGATATATCACTTAACAAGAACCCAGAACTTTGCCCACCAGGTAGCTATACTCTTTTCCAAAAAAATGCACTGGCAATTGTGGCCTGGGATAGTTTCTGCTTTCGTGTCTGAGCTGCTGCGATCAAGAAAGCTACATACGAATGCATTGGTCTCAACTTCTAACAGAATGTGACCTTCTCTGTTCAAACACGGAGGTACTCCCCAAGTAAAGAAAATAATCGCACTTCCTGGTTTCAAGATACCGTTGAGTTCGTCGTAGTCATTAGAAGGGATATAACAACAAGGAGATCCACCTTCGTGCAAGGTGGTAGCTTTAATCTGAATATCTATGTCGGAACCGTTAATGAATCCTGCAGCTAAGCAGTGCTTTGAATTGAGACCAGAGTACATACATCTCCATGCACTAATGAGCCCCCAGGTTTCATCATCGAGATCTGAGAAGAAACTTGAGCTGTCACTAGACAACAATCCCACACGATTGTAACATTGTTCGACTATTTGAAATTCATCCTCAATAACATTTGTTGGCACTATTTCTTCACCGTTCATCGATCCGAAAACGTGTTTCGACTGTTTGGCTCTCACACCATTAAGATCGTAGTACGTGCAGTTTGAGATGAAATTATTTAAACCTATTTTTGGTGACCAGATTGTTGCATTTGTCTATGTACAGTAAGTAAAAAGTGTTAAATTATATGTTACTTTGTGAGAATTGAGTGAACGAATTGAGCGTGGAGGGCCACTTACCATCTTGTGTTTCTGATTGGACAAGAGATCGTTGAAAGTTCCAAGGAGCTCTGGTGAATCTAGCTCAATTATATTTGGTCTCATCCCATTTCGTGTAAAAATTGTGATGCACATTATCTTTTCCTTGGCATTATGAAAGTGACTGATTTCGTGCCAATGGAAACAATTCCTCTCGTATGTTTTACGTTCTACGATCCAAAGGTACAAGTCACTGGCAATAAGGAGGTAACTGTCGGTGTAGAGGTGGCCTATATAAGCATCGTCATTTTTTTCATTTCCTGCAATAAGTTTTTGAGCCATGGCTGAGTCTCTATCGAATGGACTCAATATTACGCTATTTCGTTGAGAATTGAGCTTCCGAGGGAGTGCTCTACGCATCCTTCTTGGAGCTACTGGCTTTGGATCTTCGCCACCCACTTCAGTAACGTGTTTCATTACAAGTATCGCACCATCACCAATGCCCACCATTGGTTTCACTACTGCAGATAAAAGTGCCCTGCCTACCCCTCTCATGAAGCCACCTGCGCCTTGCCTGTTGAAGTTTTCAAATGGCTTTTCGTAAAGACCGGCTGCTCCAGATCGAACGCCATGAGCAACGCTTGCGCCAGCAAGGGTGAGAACATCTCCAATTGTCTTCAGTTTAGAGCTGTGCGCCAATTCGCTAACATTGTGCTGGTATGAGATTCTTTCCTCTATAAAATCTGTATCTGTTAAATGAACAAGGTTTGCATTTAGAATTCCTGTTACGTTCGCAGCTCCACGAACTACACCAACAAAAACTCCACGAACTAAACTTAGAGAACCTGTTTCTAACCCCTCTATGAATTGTGCAGGTCCGTGGACCAGTCCGTTTATAGGCTCGTAGAAAAAGTCTCTGACTCCCGTGCCTATGTTCGCTAAGAAGTCGGCCGGCCCAGTGAGGATCGCAAGACTACCAATGAGGGAAAACATGTGCTTTGTCACTTGAGAGATATAATGTGTGCGAATAATATCTTGTAGCACCGTAGGAGACTCAAATGCGTGGCTCACTACAAAGGATGTGAAGATTAGAGATGCGTTTGTGATCGATGGCACTAATCGAATGTAATGGAGGAGTGCTGGGCCTTGTGCGGTGGAATTACCTGAGTACCAAGTTTGTGTAAAAGTAAATGATATTCGTGTTGGATGGAGATGGAGTTCTTCAATATACAGACGATTAGTATTGATAGCATATTTTGTCCATGAGTGACCTCCTGATTTACATTCCTCGGCTATCTCATCCGTATATTCAACTATCCATGTTTTGGGGTCCGAACCTTTCATAGGATGGCTTGTTTGGAGAGGTTCAAAGTATCTCACAAATTCCTCAGCAGTCCTAAATCATGATGCAGAATGAATGTGAGGTGACGTGGTATGTTACAAGTTTTTTTCTTTTATAAATGTAGCGTACCTTCTATCCAATGCAATCGTGACATCAAGGAGTCTCATAGCAACATATCTGTACACTGGAGATGATGCATGTTGCTGCATCTTCCGAATGGCTGACAGGTGAAAGATAGGCTCATCTTTGCTGTGTAAAAAAGAAATTAGAACTGGATGAAGAGAGTCATGCAGATGATTGTCAATCTGCATTGCTGCAATTTTAAGTTCGATTTCATGATTCCTTTCAGTACTTTGTGCGAATTGAAGCATGACTGAGTCGACTGTCAAAAGGAAGATTTCTCTCCCAGCGTTCGAGCTATGACGCGTGTCGATAATACTAACTGCAATGGTAGGTATAGTGAATTTGATGGCAAAGGATTCGTGCGTTGCATCCCTTTGTCCAGGTGATATGGCCGAAATGCTGTTTCCGTACACTTTGTTCTGCATTATATCAACGATAGTGTCATCCTTGTGAAGACAACAGCTGATATCCACAAATTCAATCACCTTTGTTGACTTCTCAGCTCTTACAACGCACCCTACCTCTTTGCCATCTTTTAAGACAATGATCCGGTAACTTCCAATGGCGTCAATGTCTACTGTGTCCTTCTCTGTCATTCCCGGGGCTTGCACAGTCCATTCGAGGCCATGAGCATTTTGAGGATCGTCAAATCCAAAATGTTGCTCTTCACCTCTCCTTAATATCCATCGTGAATAATCGCCAATCACCCCTCCTTCTCTGGCTCCGTAATTACATGGAGCGTTTGAGACTAAGTCGGCAACACTGTTCATTTGGGCAACTCCTCCGCATCCAAATGCGTTAGCAAGAATGTTGTAATCACCATTTTCTCCATTGTTCTCATTTTTGTGTATATCTTCTTGCTGTTTTTGTTGCCAACAAATGATAGTTTGTCTAGATGAATTCTTCAGGCTATACAGCGGTTGTGATTCCTGTTCTGAATGCCATACCAAAATAGCGACTGCGCAATTTTGATCGTTGGAAGCCAGACGAACTTCAACTTGCAAGACAGGGGAAATTTCAGAAGAATCTTGGAGTTTCATAGACGTTAATCCCAACTTCTCTAGACAAACTGAACCGTTTGACCAATTAACACAATTCGTTGAAATTCGTATCGCCGTAGGCAAAGAAGAATCTTCCCAGTGAAAAGGAATCGAGCCTTGGGGAGGTACAAATGATATTTCATTGGGGCATCCCTGTTGTGTGAGATACAGCGCGGATCTGGAAAGGTTGATCACATGAAAACGTGAATAAAGTTTTATAATCTTTGTTCGACCGAAGGAACCAGGGGCGTTTTCGACTTCGTAGCAGAATTCGTATCCCCTATTCGAGTTGGCTTCGTAGACCGAAAATACGGTCTTAGGCATGAGATTAGAAATGTCGAGAAGATCGCTCCATTCTGAACGCACGCTCCTTTCCGGCTTCCCTGATATGTCACCCTTGTAAAGGTCTACTGAAACTGCGATCCCCCGCTCCTCCGTGAAGTACACGGACATTCCTTCTTCGCCAATAGTCCATTGATGCCCAGGCGTGTTGATATTGTGTTTCTTCTTTGTATAAGATTTTCTATCCTCTGATTCAAATAAGACTGTGCCAAGCAGATCTGAAGCCCCATCGCAAAAACGGAGACCAAATCCAGATACATCAACAATCCAGTATTGAGCATAGATTCGAAGTGTAGGGCAGTGGCCTGGAGTCACTTCAAGCAAGATAGTAAGATTCTCTTCAACACCATCAGTCTTTTCCAAAAGGATCAAGGATGTGTATACACAATTAGCATCCTTTTCCTTTGATTCGAATCGAATGGTTCGGTCGTATCTATTTGGTTTCCATGATGATTCAGCTTGTGATCTATTTACGATCCGTTGAAAAGGCGACCATTGGTACCCAGGAACGTGAAATGAAATAGAAGGGTTTAGGGATGGGTCAACAGTAATACTACTGATCTCCTCACCGACTTCTACTTGTCGCTCTTCAGTTCTTATTGCATCTTCGGCATTTTGCAAATCAAGGCTATTCTCGTATTCCACTTGTTTCGCAGCTTCGAGTAAGCGGTATTGGAAAGGACACGGCAAGAGATTGTGGACTTTTAATACAGGTTCGATAGCTATCTCAGTTAAACCATTGTCATGCTTCATAACGACTAGGAAGTGCACGGTTCTTGATGATAAAAGCTCTTCAACCGTATTTGTTGCATCCAAGTAAATCTTTGGTCTATACAGTCTTTCGCAACAATTGCTCGTTTGTAGAATCATAAAACGTTTCGATTTGTGAAGTTCTTGCTCACTTGCGTCTTTTGACTCGTCCTGAATTGCTATTGTAAGGTGAGTGATCGATGACATTGTCAGTGGCAAAAAAAGGGTCTCTCCTTCCTTCACATCTCCAATCATTTTATCATCTTCCCAAATACACTTGTATCCTAATAGCACTAGTGATCTATTTACGTTATTTTTCACCTTGAGATGGCCAGTGATATGGATGCACTCACACCCATCTTCTTCAGCAATTCTCCACACAATAGGAATGGAGCGAGGAATGTTATCAATAAGGTGTGATTTCATCACACGAGTTCTGATCCACCTTCTTCTCCGACAGGTATCTCCTTCTTTGAAATAACGCTTTTCTTTTCCAAACTTTTGAAAATGCTTCGAGTAGTTCCATCCATCGGCGTCTATTTCTTCTCCAAACGAACCTGACAAATCAACTTCCCAATCATCTACCCATATCCAATTGTTGTCAGGCAACATCGTGCGATCCTTGTCCATGGTCATTGTTAACGTGCTATCAGACCATTCCGGTACATCTTTCTCCAGGTAAGGATACAGCCAATTGCCAAAGCCCTGAGTAAAGATTTGATCGCTGGTACTCCAAACTTGAGACGACAACAAGTCTGTCCCATTATCTAGAGCTGGCGATTCGTTAAATGTCGATCGAAGCCTCTGATTCTGAAAACAATGCTCAATGACAGGCTCGGCGCCAACGTTTCCAATATTGGTAGATACCTTAGGAAGCAAATGATATATCTCTGTCTTTTTAGCTGGATGAAGGGGTAAATCAAGAATGGGGGCTCTTTCACAGAGGATGCGTTCCTGCTCCGCTGTCAGAACAGGCATTAATCCAAGGCACGTATCATTACCCAAATCGAGAACGCGTTCATGGCTGCCATTTCGGAGCATTATACTTTTTCCTACAGACGCCTGGTCTTCAAACGATTCAGAGTCAGATGTTTCGTCCGAAATCTTACGCTGCATCTGAGCAATAAAGAAATTGATGCCACATTTGTTTATTATGATCTTCTTTTTCGTTTTCGTTTTCACCCTTTTGACGGGGGTGGTAAGTAATCCATGGGGCTTCTGACGTAACTCTTCAGCTACAAGCTCTAGAATTTCGCTTGTTATGTTAATATTGAAAGCATTTTCAAAGTTTGTGTCTACAACCTACATGAAGTTGGAGAAAGAGGCGATTAGCCCGCATCGAAAAAATATTAGCACAGAAATTCTATTTTGAGAATCTTGCATGAAGTCTATGTGTTGGGTATTTCTGAAGACATAACTTACCAGATTGTCAACTCCATAATGAAGTTCGATGGATACCTGCAATCGTTCAATCAAATGCGCCCAATCATTCACGTTTTTGCTGAAATAAAATACTGAAGTATTAGCCTTCAATTCACCGCTCATTACTTTCGAGGAACCACCAATCTTACCATTCACCTCACACTTGAAATTCAGCAAGGGCTCACTAAAAAAATTTGAATTACTTTCACCTAGAAGAATTAAAGATGACGGTTGAAGATTGAAGTCAATTGTTGTAGCTGGACTCGCTCTACTCTTTAAACCTCGTATTTCCGTTTCTGGCGAATCTATTGCTATCATTTTTCCGAAAGACTGACATCTATTCGAAAAATCACGAGCAATGTCTAAACAAGTTGCTAAGCTGTGTCTATCTATGCTAACTTCAATAGAATCGCTATCGAGGGCAAATTCTTGTGACGCAACTACACCAAAGTTCGCAGTTGACTTCACAGAGCGAAACTCATATGCAAATGGGCTAATGATGGGCTTGCACTTTCGTAAAGTAAGTACAGAAAACTCGGGAACTAGCGAAGTCCAGCACTTGTCAAAGCTTACATGAATAATGGATTTCCCTAATGAATCCAAATTCTCAGTGCTCTGAAACATCACCAATACGCTTGCAGAGAGCTGAAAGACAGGTTCGTATTTTGTCTTATCTTTGCCATCTGCTTCCCTTACACCTTCTTGATCCCAGCCAATCAAAAATAATGTTTCGTTCGCAGAAAATTTAACCATGAACATACTTTCTTCTCTCTCGTATCTATTTAAGGTCACACTAGAAACTGCAGTTGTTATTCCGGTTGCGTTTGTCACTCCAGTAGGACTATTTAAGATGCTTTCATCTTCAAAAAAAAATGAATGCTCAGTGTCACAAACATGGAAATACAAGTTCTACCATTGCACTAATCAACGCTCTACTTACCTCTCGATTCCGATATTCTTGACACACGACTTGCCAAGTGGACACGGTGTTCCATTTCTGTGGTCATCGTTTTTGTGGATCTCACCATTCGGCTTATAGCGACAGAACAGTCTGTCAGCGCTGACGGAGTCAAGCGGGAAACGATACGACCAAAGGTCACGTCAAGTTCATTTGATTGCGTCTCTGCATCTCTAACAAAGTTAAGCTTCAAAGCCGCATTCGGTTTCATTACTTTGTCATTGGGATCCTTTGTTCTTGATTTTGTGCAATTGACAAATTGATGATGCAATTCCTTGCTTGCTGCAAAAGTTCGAGGAGACGAATTGATAGACTCTCGAATTATGCTGATGCGACCAATATCTATATTAGATGTTCCTGATGCACCTCGATTACAATGATTTGCCTCAATTTTAGTAACTTGGACCATATATGTCCGTTTACATTTTGCATTGTGTTGTTGTTCATTTGCTTGACCCTGCAGAAAGAGTTCAATCCTGTCTAAGTTCAAATACATTTCCTCCTCTAAAATACCCGTGTTAGGATGAATGATTTGACCTTCATCCATGTGTCTATCTGATTGCTTCAACTTGTCTTCCCTGCGGCTCTTCAGAGCGAGCATTTCTGTGGCATACCATCTACCAATAGCTAAGGCCAATACCTCTACATCAACTAGATTCAAACTAATAGCAGTAACAGTCATCGTTACTCGCCTAGATTGTGCGTAGTCAACTCCATTTTTTCTTCTCACAAATGCTGGGCCTTCTCCACATCGATCAACATCGATAGAAAAATCAAAAGGCAGCAAAACAGAAATATCTTCTGGACGAGGTACGTCACTCCCAGACATAAAAATGTCCTTTGCTCCTTCTCCGGGACGAAAGTTTGCATACATTCCCGTGGACCTGATAATCCAATGCATATTTGCAACCAATTCAGGCTTTGCAAGATTCATCCGAAGCCTTCCCGTATTGATAAATAAGGCACCATCAAAAGTGTCCTGGGAAACTGGTATCCATATTTTGGGAGAGTCGATGTTAATTTTGAATGCCATGGCTCGAGGCGAAATCAAAGCCACTTGAGCTTTATGAGCGAGAGGTGTTGCTGCATTTCTTAACTGCGTTCTTATTATACTTCTGGCTTCTTGAGCCTGACTAGGAAAAAAGGAATTCATGAAAGCCCGAATGCATATCGTATTCCATATCATAGTCGCTCCATGTGCAGATATGCTAATGGACCTTCTACTCTCTGAAAGAGCAAGCAATACACGACATACGATCCCTCTCGGTGGCATCGGCATATCTTCTTCACGCATTTGTGAACAAAACGTATCCAAGAAGTTTACTCCGTTGGAGTAATCAAAACTGTCGGGGAGTTCAAGAGGTGTTGTGATTTCTGACGTATCATCCATGTTCTCATCATCTATATTAGCACTGTTGAGATTCCTTGAAAGCTGATCGAAGGTGAAAACCTTGATTAAACCACCATCTACGCACCCAAAACATTCTATGCTATTCATGTCCATCAGAAAAGAGATCCCAGTTCTCAAGCAGCTCTGCGCCCATAAGCTTGATTGCAGATTGGCAACAAGCACGGGATCTCCATTGTGCCGATCCAATAAAGTAGCAGTAATGGTCACACTGTGGCCGCGAATTGTTCTTGCCATGGGCGGCTTTATCTCAAATTTTTCGTCATCTGGCGGTATAACACCGTCAAAATCAAAGTAACTTTCATTTTCAGTAAATTCATGATGATTCATTGTGCCTTCGCTTGGAGCAGATGTAGAAATAGAAACATTGTCGTCTGTCATGATCATATCAGGTCGATTCCTCGGTGGTGAATATCCTTCTCTCGCGAGTACTGATTTAGACACCGGAGATCTGGGCAACGTTAAATGTCGTGATATGGACAAGTTACCAAAACGACTCGTTGTTGTTGTTTCGTCTTTATTTCTGGTCATTGATATCCCACGAGATCTCGACGCCCTTCTTTTCATCCGCGGCGACCTGCTCATTTCTCGTACTGTAGATCGCATACTGGCAATTGAATTTGCATCCCCTATTGAGCTTAAATCGTCATCTTGATTAATATATTTTCTCCGCTTTGGTGACAGAGATCTCTCTCGTTTATATACAACATTCCTAAGAGCCAGTAAGTGAAATGCTAAGAGAGTTTCGATTGGTAACACATCTTCCAATCGGAGAAGTACAGCTCGCTCTTCTCTATTCAGTCTCTTTCTCAAATGCTTCTTTTCAACTAATGCGACATATTCTTCCCGCTTAGCAGTGATAGCTTTTACATCTCGCCATGGCCTTCGATTGGGACATGTCATAACGCAAGAAATTACATATTTCCACCACCCTTTAGGATCTGCGGTAGGTCGTAGTATTGGTCGTTGATGTAACATGGTATCTAATCGCTGCTGTCCCAACATTGTATATTCTAGCAATCTCCGCTGTCGCAATTGAATAGGGCTGAATGATAAGTCAATACGACAGGGTACAATCTCAGCAGAACAAATGTTTGGCCGTCCATCTTCATACATAGTAAATTCCATCCTCACTTCCATATCTGTCTGTTTCAAGAGATAAAAATGATCTTTGCTAGGCTGAACCGACTGCGATTTTACCATTCGCTTCTTCGCAGAGGATTCTCCAGTTTCTAATAGTTGTCGTATTGCATCCCCTGGCTCCTGATTTGATTTCATTGTTTGCATAGCTGCTCTGATTATTGTGAGAACCTTGTGCTCTGACAAATGCAGACTGGAAAATTTCATTATTTCACATTCGGACAATAAAAGAGGAGGGTAATTATCCCAATAGAACGCCAATTGACTGCACAACATAACCTTGTAGCGCTTTTCCGCAGGGGCTTCTTCTTTACCAGTCTTTCTTTTCTGATCCATTTTCCAATTAATATTCTTGCCCGTTTGCCAATTGCTATTTGCAGACTTGAAAACAATGGAATCTGCGTGGACACCGAATGCAAATGCTTGTTCGTCTGCATCTGCATCCATGCCAACAGGCGAAGCCTTTGGTAATGGATTCGTTTTATCAAAACCAGCTGTTTTCTTTCCATTTACGTCCAAAGCTCCTTCACAAATTTCACATCTAATATGTATATCTCGCACAGATATTTCAATGTTGCGAGAGAGTTTATTGATAAGTTTTTCTCGCCATGCGATCCGTTGTGCATCACTAATTTCCTTGCTGTCACTAATCTCGCTGACGGAAAACGCTTCATTTTTTCCTCCCATAGTATCGGCCGTGTCTAAACCTGTACCATTACTCTGATCATCCCAAGCTTTTCCTGGATCCGGTTGTTTCTGCCTGCCCCTTTTATTATTTGGCTTTCTGGGCCCTTCTCCAGGAATTCGCCATGAAAAGAAATTACGTTCAAACCTCGCAAGAGCAGCCTTTTTGACCCTTGTTCGAAGGGTACACTTTGGATCAACCTCTGTGCCAGATCCAAATACTCTCGTTGCATTACTCGGTAGCAATGGAACACAAATCAGTTGCAACCCAATTAATTCGAAAGTCGTCGGTTCTTTTTCCAATTTCCCCCAAGGTATATTAGCCCGTAATTTCTCTGCTGTACAGGATAAAACTGCAAAGCCTGACAAACCAGCAGCAGAGAGGACATGCGATCCGATGAGATCTCCGTCTAGTTGAACGTTCTCTAGTTTTATTTTCCCCCGCAGAACGGCTACTTTGAGATTTTCAGGGGAAATGTTCAAAATGTACTCTCCAAGGAATTCTTCCATGAGGCGTATGACAATCTTTTTAGCCACCATTTTAATATTGAATATCTAGTAAAGAAATTTGGTGTGGAAGTATCAAGTAGTTGATGGTTGATGGGCAAACACAAGTACACGAACAGATGCGCATGCCCACTTCTATCTTCTATCTCGTCTATCTCGTTGGTTCGTTGCAACTTCTGATCGAGTTCTGATTTCTGATGCCCAAAAATTCAGTGCTGCTCTCTTTTCTCTGAAATAGTGCAGGAATGTGATACTATGGAGATGATGATTCGTACCTCTAGATGGTGCAATGCCAAGTTGAAAGTTCCTAATTCTTTACTGTTGTGATTCTTTTGGTCATAATAAAATCGGTCAATTTCTATAATTGCATTGCAAACAGGCCGTGGATTATTACCGTTAAACCTTTCCTTCATTCAGTCACAATCTTGTTTTGTTTCGCGCCTAAACAACTAATGAATGTCACCCAGTCATTCTTGGTACGTCTATCATCTTCTAATGTATCTCTGCAAATAATAAATAAACTCCGTTTGTCATTTCTGTCACCTTCAAGTTCGACAGGTACTGCAGCCACTAGCTAGTTGGAGATTCAGTTTGTGTCCCTCTGAAGGTTTCATTCAAGGGACTCATCAAATTACCACTTTCACATTAGCGTGCCGATGGAAACTGAAAACAGATACACTATCAAACTATCCGAGGATGCACCGGAAGTAACTCTGGAAGTATCCCAACCAAAGCCCGTCCTACCAAAAGGTCTCTCCACTTTACCGCATTTTATCTCATCCTCCGACTCTTGTCGCCTCGTCGACTTCTTTGATTCAAATCCACATCTATGGAGCCACATAGGGTTCGAAAAACTACGAAGGGAGCAGAGATACGATTTACAAAAATCTGGAATGTTTGCAGAATTAGATTGGATCATCGATCGAATCCATCATCAAATGAACAGTGATAATAATTCATCATCTTCTTCCTACGAGCCACCCAACGAATTGATTGTGGAGGAGAGGTACCCAGCTGCATTTGTCAAGGAGGAGAGATGTGGGCGGTTATCCTCTGCAACGTTTGAAAGTCATCCATTCCTGGAGACTGCTTGTTGTCCTTGCACGAGTGACGGCGACGATCGCAATCAAAGTGAACAAACGTGTTCTTGCTATGTTGCGCAGATGACACTGATTAATGATTGCATCCAATTTGTTGATAAACCTAAGCAACGGCTGGTCGAATGCTGGAAAGTAAAGAGTCAACGGCATAAATTCAATTTCATCATGGAGCCAAATACTCTTGTCGTGAAGAAGGGGGAAGCACTTTGGGCTTGGCGCAGTCGCATAGCTGCCACTTCTAATTTTAGTCAAAATTCTATGAACCAAACCCAAGATTCAAATGAGAACGAGGGTGAGAACGAAACTTGCGCCTCAAACTGTGAAGAAGATGATGTTGCAAAGCGGCGCATCATCACAATTAAATTCCGTCACGCATCACAGGCGCATTCCAAAAGATCACCTGCAGAAGAGAAAAAGGAAAATGATGCAAATGAACTCATGGAATTATACAAGGATAAACCTCTTGAAGAGTTGCTGACAATCATTGTCACAACTTCGCCCATCAAGTCGAATCCGTCGACAGAAGTATTGGAGCGGACTTTTGCAACGTTTCGTCACGGAGGTAGTGATTTTGCTTACAATTGCCAAAAAGTCATCATATGCGACGGCTGTCGTGTTTTGGGAGATAGTGATAAACAAAATAGGAATCTGGTAAGCAAAAAGTATTCGAATGCTAAACAATCGTTGAGGAATGGTATTGCTACGAATGATCAAGCAGAAAACTATCAAAAATTCA
>Ga0306864_1000728_pt1 | contig 14703 bp, 10 predicted proteins | sample AntRauTorckE5430_FD_190448 | JGI IMG/M metagenome (GOLD analysis project Ga0306864, IMG submission 190448) | Saline lake microbial communities from Rauer Islands, Antarctica - Metagenome Torckler E5 #430 (v2) (version 2) | ecosystem: Environmental > Aquatic > Non-marine Saline and Alkaline >...
TCCGCCCCACGCACCGAGGGATTTTACTTCGCCCCAAAAGTCCTTGAAAAACAAGCGTTTGGCACGAGCTAAATTTAAAGTCGAAGAAACAATAGCTTCATGTTCTTTTATCAATTCTTCAAAATCGCTTAACCGCAGCGTTTTTTGCATTGCCTTTGTGATTGCCGTAATATCGTTGATTAAAACGCCTTTTTCTTTCACTAACGAGCGATACCGAGCGATGCCGTCCCGAGAATTTTGTTTTTTGGTTAGATAAACAAAATACAATTGCGACTTAAAAATTGGGTCGAAAAAGACTTCTTCGTATTGCGGTTCTGGTGTTTTTTGAAAGGTAATCGGCTGTTTTGCACCAGCACAAGCAATATCGTAACCAGAGCCGCCAAAAGTCATTTCTAACAATTCAAACGGGTCAACGGTTGCCCATTGTGCAAGGTTATAAATCAGCGTAGAACTCGTACCTAAGCCCCAATTTTTCGGAAAATCCAAATGCGTCGAAACTTTGAAAGCCTCTAATTCTCTCAAAAATTGTGCATTCAGCGTTTGTCCAGCTTGAAAAATTTGTTGTAAACGCAAGCCTGTTGACCGGTCTGTTCCTTGCAAATATAGCCCAGAGTTCTTTTCAAACGTACCTTTGAACCAGCTTTCACCTTCGTTATCAAAACTTTCCCATTCTAATAAATGGTCATGTCCGACCGCCGATTCGACCGTCATGGATTGCCCTTGTTTCGTTGGTACGGCGAGTGCTAACGCTCCGTCAAGTACGAAATATTCACCTGAAATTAGGAGTTTGCCGTTGGCTTTATATTGGAATTTGATGGTTTTATGTTTGACCTCACCCCTAACCCCTCTCCTTAAGGAGAGGGGTTAGGGGTGAGGTGAATTTAAACAAGTGTTGTTCTAAGAGTATTTAAATATTCTCGCACTGCCGTAAACGAAATCGTTTTACCCTCGAAATAAACCGACGTTTGTTCGGCTTCGGTTGCATTAGCTTCTAAGTGATTGAGGATATTTTGGAGGTGCATTTTCATATGTCCTTTTTGAATTCCTGTCGTGACCAAAGACCGCAAAGCAGCAAAATTTTGAGCCAAACCAACGACTGCGATAACTTGCATTAGTTCTTCTGCGGACGGATTACCTAAAATTTCCAGCGTTCGTTTTGCCAACGGATGCAAGGAAGTCAAGCCGCCGACCGTGCCGACTGCCAATGGAATATCCAACCAAAATTTGAACTTTCCATCTTTGATTTCGCATTGCGACAAGCTGCGATATTGTCCATCACGAGCGGCGTAAGCGTGTCCACAGGCTTCGATTGCTCGAAAATCATTGGCAGTTGCCAAGACAACTGCGTCGATTCCGTTGAAAATTCCTTTGTTGTGCGTTGTTGCTCGATACGGGTCGAGTCTTGCGATTTTGACCGCTTTTTCAAATTTTTCGGCAAAGGTCGAATTGTCTTTTCCGTTGATATTAAAAGCTTCTAACGGACATTCTACCCAAGCACGGACGACACATTCGGGCGTATAATTGGATAAAATTGCCATGATAATCGTCAATTTCTCCTCTTCATCTTGAAAATCATCGTTTTCTAAAACATACATTTTTAACGATTGCCCAAAGGCTTCCAAGACCGAATTAATGAAGTTTGCACCCATCGAATCGCAGGTTTCAAACGTTGCCCGAAGTTGATAATAGTCGGCTTCTGCTTCCGTAAAATCCAATAATTCGATATTCAGAATTCCACCACCCCGTTTTTGCATATTTTGCGTAATTGGTTGCGTATCGTGTCGTAAAACGGTTGTTATTTTATCAAAATGTGCTTTTAATTTTTCGCTGTCGCCTTTCCAAGAAAAATGAACTTGACCAACTTTTTTTGTTCCCAAAACCTCCGCTTTAAAACCACCTTTGTCGCTCCAGTATTTGGCTGCACTCGCTGCTGCTGCTACTACAGAACTTTCCTCAATAACCATCGGCACAGCGTACATTTTATCATTAATAATAAAATTTGGTGCAATTCCGTAAGGCATCATGTAGTTAGAAATCGTGTTTTCGCTAAAGCCATCTAAGATGTTTTGTAGCTTTTCGTCAGCGTGCCAAAAACTTTGCATATCGGCAACGGTTGCGTCTGGATTTTGCGTATAAGTGTTCGCAATCCATTCTAATTTAGCAGCTTTTGATTGTTTTGAAAACCCTTTTGTGAGTTGGTGTTTGTTGTTCATTTTATCTTTTTATTTCGACACGAATTTGCACAAATTTCACGAATTATAACCTTATGCTTTATTTATCAACTTTGTAATTAAGCAATCCTGCATCTTCTTCAAATATTTTTTTTTTATAAAGTTGCGGTTTCTAAATCCATTTTGATTTGAATTTCCGTAAGAATATTCTTTTATTAATTTGAAACACGAAATACGAGCTAATTTTTCCTACACCATTCTGGAGAATGGTGCTACCTCACCTTCAAGAACGCATTTGCCAATTCCAAACCCTCAACCTGTGCATTCACATAATCGTATAATTCCTCGTAAGAACCTCGTGCGTGTTTCAAAAAAGCAGAGGCTTGACCATAAACGCAGTTGGTTTGTAATTGATTGATTAAATAATAACCATCTAAAAACGTCTTGATGCCACCCGAAATAATGACTTGTTTACACAAAGCTTTATCACCCAATTCCGTCAAAATTCTGTTGGTAATATTAACCATATCTTCGGCACTGTGACCGACGTTCGCCAATTGTCCATAAATTATTTGTTTGATTTCGCTGCTGCGGAGGAGTTCTAATTTGGCGAAGTTTGTACCGCCATTGGCTGCAAAATCTACGGCTTCCAAGGGTAGTTCAAACAGAGCTTTTAGGCTTTCGTAACCCATTCCCTGCCCTACTTCTTTGACGATTATTTTTAAATCTAATTTATCAATTAATCGCTTAATCGTATCAATCGGAGCGTATTTAAAGCGGTCGCCTTCTGGTTGTAGCCATTCTTGAAGCGGATTGACGTGAACGATTAAACCATCCGCATCTAATTTGCGAATTAGATTTTTAATCACGTCATATTCGTTATTATCAATCAATTGCTCCAACTGTGCGATGCCTAAATTTGCGTAAAGCGGCAAATCGTCACCTATCAACGGTCGCACATTAAAATCCTTCAAATATTCATCAGAATATAACAGCGAACGACACGAACCCAAACCCATGCCCATTCCAAAATCTTTACATGCACGAGCAAGGTTGTGATTGATTTTGTTTGCCAATTCCGTCCCGCCAGTCATGCTGCTGACCCAAAGGGGTGAACCCATGGTTTTTCCTAAAAATTGAAAATTTGGAAGGGAATTTTTATCTGGATGCTTGGATAAAATCGGCTCGTAATAAAACCGATTATCGACTTGATTTTCTTGAACTTGTGACTTAAATGCCAACTGAATGTGGTCTTTTTTGCGGGTGACTGCGTTCGTATCCTCGGCTGCTAAAACGTCCCTCAAATTAGTAGTGGTTTCCATATTAGATTGTGTCTGTGTTGTTGGTATAGCAAGATACCAAAATTGTAGGCTTGAAACAAAGGTATGATAAAATGGTTTAATATTTTAGACTTTAGACCACTTTGCTTTTGAATTTTAGTCGTTAGATTTTAGATTTTAGACCGCTTTACTTTCGGATTTTGGTCGTTAAATTTTAGACGTTGGATTTTAAATTGTTTGACTAAAAAATCACGTAAAACTTGATTTTTAGGGAATAAATTGAAAATTATATCGATTAGATAATCTTTATTTCTTCCAAAATTATTTGTTTTTTAATGGTTGGAAATGTAAAAAAAGGTGATGCCTTCATCAAGTACCAGACTCACAACGAATTGTTCCACCATGACTTTCCGTAATTTTTTTACAAATTGCTAAACCAATTGTTTACCCATATTTTTCTTCATTATGTAATTACTTGAAAAGCAAAAAAGCCTTTTTTGGGTACTTCAAATCAATTCCAATTCCATTATCTTTTACCCGAAATTCTTGAAAATTATTATCTATTTATTGATACAAAATTTCAATAATTAAATATTTTTATTAATTCTGTCCAAAGTCTAAAATTGGTTGCGGGATAAAAACTAATAAATATGTATTTTGGAGCAGATTATTAGATTTTTGTCACTTAGGAATTGAATAAAATCCTAATTGAATAAATTGCCGTAATTTTGACCGGTTTACGTTTATCTTCCTCAATTTTGTATTTAATTTAAGGCTCTTTGACAATTTCTGCACGTAGCGGCTACTTTAGCTTCCGAAAAGTCTCAAAATCCTTGCGGCAGCTAAAGACAGCCGTTACGAAAATCTCAATTTATTCGAATTTTGCAGAAATTGTCAAAGAGCCTAATCTAATTTGAAAATTAACAAATGAAAAAACTACTTTTTATACCACTTTTTTTATTAATACAAAACCTTTACGCCCAAAGCGAATACGTCGTTATTGATTCGATTCAGATAACGGGACAAAAGAAAACTCGGACTAAAAATATCTTGCGAGAGTTAGATTTTAGAATTGGCGATACTTTGCAAACAGGGACATTAGCGGAAGGGGTGGAACAAAATCGTTTGTTATTAATGAGTACTGGTTTGTTTTCAGTGGTCGAAATTTCGACGCAAAATACGGCAGTTACGAAAACGATAATTAAGGTAAAAGTCGAGGAATCTTGGTATTTGTACCCGTTTGTAAATGTTGAAATTGGAGATAGGAATTTTAATGTGTGGTGGGTGCAGCAAAATCATGCGTTAAATCGGCTAAATTATTCGTTTCAAGTGAATCATCGAAATCTGACGGGACGAAGGGATTTATTGCAAGGAAGCATTCAACTTGGTTACGAACCAAAGTTCTTGCTTCGCTATGATTTGCCCTATTTTAATAAAAAACAAACGTTGGGTTTTAGCGGCGATATTTTTTACGCTCAAGCGAAAGAATGGGGATTGAATACGGAATCGAATCTATTGGATTTGACGAGTAATCAGGATTCAGTGATGATTCGTCGGTTTCGATTGGCGGCAGGTTTACGGTATCAAAAAGGGGTATTTTCAAAGCAGGAAGCCGAAATTCGTTTTCACCAACACGAAATTTCAGATTTTGCAGCAGAATATAATCCTGAATTCTTTTTAGAGGGCAGAACGCTGCAACGTTATTTTGCAATTACGTATAAATTCACGACGGATTATCGGGATTTTAAACCTTATCCACTTGAAGGTTATTTATTTTCAGTCAGTCTAAATAAAGAAGGTTTAGGCGTTTTTGGCGATATTAATACCCTCTATATCGAACCAAATTTTGCGTATTATCAACCGTTGAGTAAGCGATTTAGTGCAGCGGTTAATATTCGTGGAAAAGCGAGTATTTTGCGAAATCAAACGCCATATTTTAACAATCGTTCATTGGGTTATCGTCCAGATTATATGCGAGGTTATGAGTATTATGTGGTTGATGGAATGGATTATATAATGGGTCGGGTAAGTGTGCGTTTTCAATGGTTAGATAAGAATTTAAGTATTAATAAAAAGAAAAAAGATAAGCGGCGGCAGTCTTTTCCATTAAAAATTTACAGCACGATTTTTCACGATGAGGCTTTTGTAAATAATCCTTTTTATGCGGATAGCAATACGTTTGCAAATCGGCATTTATGGTCAGTCGGGACGGGCTTGAATTTGGTGATTTATAATGATTTTGTAGTGCGAATAGAATATACGGTGAATCATACGGGCGAACATCAGCCGTATTTGCATTTTGCTTTACCGTTCTAAAAAAAGCTATTCGATAATTTCTGCAAACTTCGTAAATTTTTGTATAAATAATACTTTGAAAGTATTAAAAATAGTGATTTAGTGATTTAGTGACTTTTATAGAAATTGTAAATGAACCAAAATTTTAAACAAAATTTAACCTTCAAAATCGGTCTTAAAAGTAAAAACTATCAAAAAGTTAAATATTTTGCTCGCTCAAGTGCAACTTCAAATATAAATTCAAGTATAACTTTTAGTACAAAACTTAAAAGTAAATTTATATGCTCACGCTGAGTAGAGGGTATAAATTCCCAGATTTAAAAGCACAAAATATGAAATTAGGACTTTGTTTATCCGGTGGAGGAGCGAGAGGTATCGCTCATATTGGCGTTTTGAAAGCCTTGGAAATACATAATATTTTTCCACAATATATTTCTGGATCAAGTGCGGGAGCGATTATCGGCGTATTGTATGCTGCGGGTAAGACGACTCAAGAAATTATAGATTTGGTGAATCAGGCGAACCTATTTAAAGTATTTCGATTTGGTAGTTTTGTAGGCGGTTTTGCAACGCATGATTTTTTACGAAAAATCCTATCGGAAAGTTTGAATTTAAAAGATTTTAAGGATTTATCCTGTAATTTTTACGTTTGCGTTTCTAATCTTAATAAAGGAAAATGGACGATTCTCAAAGAGGGAAACGTGATTGAAGCGGTAGCGGCTTCGAGTTCGATTCCGTTGGTGTTTGAGCCCGTAAATATTAATGGTGAGTTGTACGTCGATGGTGGTTTATTGAATAATTTTCCTGTCGAACCGTTGGTCGTAGAATGTGATATGATTTTGGGATCGAATGTCATGCCGAATACTGTAAAACGAGATATTTCTGGAGTTGGAGGTGTTGCTGAACGCTGTTTTGATTTGGTCGTTTGGAATAATTCTGAAACTCGTGCGAGCCAGTGCGATATTTTAATTGATATTGAGGGTATAGGTGACTTTGGAATTTTTGATTTTCAAAAAGCAGAAGAAATTATTGAGTTAGGATATAAAGAAACCATTAAACGAATAGCGGAAATCAACGAACGAATTGCAGAATTGGAATTTTAAATCATTTTAGCAAAAAAAATATGTGAAATTTTACACAAAATATTCTTTTTTATCACAAAAAAATGAAATATTAGATAATATTATTATACAACAATTGCAGTAATACATACAAATTATTTTAGTTATTTTCTGGATAAATATTTATGTTGTTGATTTTCAAATTAATATGTATTAATAAACAATTATATAAGTATAAAAACAATTGGTTACTGTAATAATTGTGATTTTAATATTGGTAAAAGTACTCCACAATCAGACACATTTTTTTGGAATTAATATTTTGGTTACTTCATATTATGAAGATTAAAATATAACATAATTTGCTTGTTGTTTCAAAAGTATAGAGCAGCGTGAAAGATTATTTATTGAACACTATGTATTAAGTCTTGACAGTGCAAATTGTATTCCAAGATTTATTTATTATTCACCTAAAAGTACACAAAACTTATTCTATGAAAAGTTCAATCATTACATTAGATAGCATAGAGGAATTTTCAATGTCACTCTCTGAACATAACCTCAGGTGGATGTTCGAAAGTGCACAGACTAATGGAATTTCTCAACAGGTAAAAGACGAAATTACTCCGTTACAGCCAGAAGCTGCACAATTTCTTTTGGATTTTAGAAACTTACAAAACCATTTGACGAAAGAACTTTTCAGAGATGCAAGAATAAGCAAGAAAGAGACTGCATTTATAAGTAGAAAAAGAAAGAAAGCAGAAGTTGAAAATTGGCTTACGGAGCGAAATATTCCATTGGATAGAAAGGTGTTTTGGGTCAATCAGTTGAATGTTGCTTTTGTGATAACTTGGAGAATGGTAATCAAATTTTCGGATGTTTTGTTTTTTGGAACAGATGAAACGATTTGGGATAGTAGCATGAATTGGATGTTGACTTTCGAGTCTGACGAAATTTTTCGATTTACCGATAATCTGATGTTTAATCCGGCAGTGAAGGTAGCTGAAACGAAAATCATAAATGCAATACTGGAAGAAACACTTCAAGCGAAAGTAATGGAAGAGTTGGCCGGTCAGCCTGCAAGAATGAAGGATACGGAAGCAATGAGTAATCCGGGAGTGATGCCCAGAAATACTGTGCGAGAATCGTCACAAAGGAACGAGGTACGAACAAATTTACATTTTTGACTCGTCTTTTTTATCCTTAATTTCGTTAAGGATACTCGCCATAGCAAAGGCTATGGCTGCGTTTTTTATCTCGTTGAGAACGAAAAATACTTCGTCAAATTATGCAAGTTTATTTATATCTTTATTCCAAATAAATGTGATATAACGATTTGTTTTGGCAAAAAAATATTGGGATGGTCTTATTTCAGAGAAGACCAGTTGATAGGATTCTTAAAAATACCTACCTTCGCGTCGGTTTTTAAAACCAATATCCAATAACCAGTGTTTAGCAGTCAAAATATGAATATACAAGAACATTTTGAACATTTAGAAGATTTATTACGACTCGAAAAAGAAGAGGACTTACGTCAATACAAGGAATTAATACAAAATTTACCGTTGGCCGAAAGGCGAAAAAAAGGGGTAAGTTGGTATCCGCTGGTGGTTACGAAAACTGGGTTTACGATAGGTGACAGAGCCTTTGTAACCGTTGAAAAAACGGCGGATTTCAACGTATCGAATAAGTTTCGAGAAGGACAATCTGTCCAACTATTTACCCAAACTGCTCATATTAATAATCCGAATCGAGATGGAGTCATTTATACCGTGAATAAGCGGAAAATGAAAATTGTCTTGAATTCAAGTTCGCTGCCCGATTGGTTAAATCAAGGAAATTTAGGGGTCGATTTATTATTTGACGATAGGACTTATCGTGAGATGGAAAAGGCGTTGAAGATTGTCAAGACGGCTAAAAAGGGTCGAATTGTCGAATTGCGGGACGTTTTGGTTGGTCAAAAAGAACCGACTTTCGAACCGATTGTGAATCCTGTTACGATTCCTGAATTAAATCTTTCACAAAATGAAGCGGTGAACGATATCATCGCAGCTCAAGATATTGCTATCATTCATGGGCCTCCAGGAACTGGAAAAACGACTACGCTGACTTATGCTATCCGACAAGTTTGTAAGAAAGAAGCGACCGTTTTGGTGACTGCTCCGAGTAATTCGGCAGCCGATTTATTGACGGAACGATTGAGTAATTTGGGGCTGAATGTGATTAGGATTGGTAATCCGTCAAGGGTCGATGAATCGTTGATACAGCACACTTTGGAAACTCGTTTAGCTCGTCATCCCGATTACAAAAATGTCAAAAAAATTAAAAAAGAAGCAGCAGAAATGTTGCGAAAAGCAATAAAACTTTCCAAAAAAAGCGGTTGGCAAAATCGTACCGAAATGAAAGCATTATTTAAGGAATCGGGCGAAATGCGAAATTGGGCAAATCAATTGGAAGAAAATACGATTGACCAAATCTTGGCTTCCGCTAATGTCGTTACGTGTACGCTGGTCGGTATTACAAATAAATATGTGGAAAAGGTCAAATTTGAAACGGTATTTATTGACGAAGCCGCACAAGCACTTGAACCCGCAACTTGGATTCCGATTTTGAGAGCAAGACGAGTAATTTTGGCAGGTGATCCGTTGCAATTACCGCCTACGGTAAAATGTAAAGAAGCCCAAAAAGGTGGTTTTGGCGTTACGATGATGGAGCGAGGAATTGAGTTTTTGCCTTCTACTTTGTTGAAGATTCAATACCGAATGCACGAGAATATTATGGGCTTTTCGAACCAACAATTTTATGAAAATAAATTAGTTGCGGATTTGTCCGTTCGCCACAAAATATTGCCACAAGCAAACGGTAATCATTCGGCGTTGGAATTTATTGATACGGCAGGTTGTAGCTTCACAGAAGTTGTAAATCCCGAGTTCAAATCTCGCTACAATCCTGACGAATACAAGATTTTGAGAGAGCATTTGTATCAATTAATTGAAAATGCAGACCAAGAGAATTTACCGTCAATCGGCATTATTTCGCCGTACCGAGAGCAAGTCATTCACATTCAGCAAGATGTGGAAAGTGATGAATTTTTGGTGGATTATCCGAATTTAACGATTAATACGATTGATGGCTTTCAAGGACAAGAACGGGACGTGATTTACATTTCGTTGGTGCGTTCTAATGATAAAGGTATCATTGGTTTTTTGACGGATTATCGCCGTATGAATGTTGCAATGACGAGGGCAAAACAGAAGTTGGTTATCGTTGGCGATAGCGGAACGATCGGTTCGTACAAGTTTTATCAAAAGTTTTTGGATTATTGCGATAAAATAGGAGCGTATCGAACGGCGTGGGAATTTATGAGTTAATCATCAACGGTTACGATTTTTATCTTGCGATTACTTTAATTGGAAAGGCTACCTCTTTGGTATTTTAATGGAATTATTGAAAATATTGGATACTGCCGAAGTCTCGGTGGTGTGCAATATTTTCTGTACAAAGTCTAATACAAAACGAGGGATAAAGGTTGTATTAGTGATGTGACGATGTTGTACTGTATATTCCCAGTTCTGTTAATATTTTCAAGTAATGATATTACTCAGGTCGAATATTTAATCTTACGGGTTTTGAAAGGCACAGAAATAAGCCATAAAAATAGTTGTTTCGTAATAAAAAAATAAGCGTTACCAATCCTTAAAATTGATAACGCTCATCTAAAAATAGTAATAAAATCTATCGGCCTAACATGACTTCCAACACTTCTGGTAAATAAGAATTTAAACCAATAAGAACGAGTATTAATAAAAAAGCAAAAACGACCATGACGATAATATTCGATTGAACCAATATTTTCGAATTGACTTTTCTATCTTTTTGGCGGCGCATTGAGTCTCTCATCCGAGCTTTTATGGCATCTTTATCACCTGCTTTTGCTCGTTTTCGCATATCCATGCGTTCCGCTAATGCCTCCTTGTCGGGGTTGTAATAGCGAGGTTTATACTCGTACCGCTGATTACCAATGGTTTTAGTTATTTGTGAAATCATAATCTTTTTATTTTTATTTTTCTACCAATTTATGTCGATTTTTCAAGGTAAATTTTACAAGTTTCGGAGGTTCTAATTTCTTTTTTATTCGTAACTCCAATAAAGTTAGTGAAGATATTTTAATAATTACAAAATTCAAGGTCATAGATGCGAAAGTTATAATTTATGGTGTTTCTGGAAGTCATTAAAGTGGTAAATTGACGAATTAACGAATCAATAAATTAAATAATTAATAACCCAGAGATAGTAACAATTTTATAAATATGACATCAATTCTAATTAATAATGACGGTAAAAAATTTACCTTTGTGCTTTAAAATTTACAATTGATTAATATTCCATTAATCATTTCCAATGAAATATTGTTCAACGTTTTTGGGTAATGCTTTTTTAAAGAAAAGGGTATTGCTTTCTAATTGTTTACTACAAACTTTTTTTTTTAATTGTAGTTGTTATACTATTGATTATCAATAAGGTAGCAATTCAATTCAATTCTAAATTTAGCATGAGCGAAGTCATTAAACATGAATGCGGAATAGCTATGGTGCGGTTATTAAAGCCGTTAGATTATTATAATAAAAAGTATGGAACGGCATTATACGGTGTTAATCAAATGCACGTAATGATGCAAAAATTAAGGAACAGAGGTCAAGATGGGGCGGGCATCGCAACTATAAAATTGAATACCGCGCCAGGCAGTAGATATGTAAGTCGAAAAAGAAGTATTGCTCAAGATCCAATTAAAGATGCGTTTTCGCAGATTTATGATTATTACAAGGATTTACCAGAGGAAAAATTGGCGGATACGAAGTGGATTCAAGAAAATCTACCGTATTCTGGCGAGGTACTTTTGGGGCATTTGCGCTATGGAACGCATGGACGAAATTCGGAGGAAGTTTGTCATCCTGTTTTTCGTCAAAATAATTGGAAACCAAGAAATTTATTGTTGGCAGGGAATTTTAATTTGACGAATGTTGATGAGTTATTTGGGCATTTGGTGGAGTTAGGTCAGCATCCCAAAGAGGTGTCGGATACGGTGACGGTTTTGGAGCGAATGGGACATTTTTTAGATGCGGAAGTGCAACGTTTGTTTAGTTGGCATAAGTCGGAGTACAAGAAAAATCACCAAAAAATCACGAAAAAGATTATTAAGGATTTGGACGTTGGGCGAATATTGCGAAAAGCAACGAAAAAATTTGATGGTGGTTATGTAATGTGTGGTTTGTTAGGTCATGGTGATGCCTTTGCGATGCGTGATCCTGCGGGGATTCGCCCAGCGTATTATTATCAAGATGATGAGGTGGTCGTCGTGGCTTCGGAGCGTCCTGCGATTCAGACGGCTTTTAATGTAAAATATGAGGATGTTAAGGAGTTGCCGCCTGCTCATGCGTTGATTATTAAGACAAGTGGTAAGGTTTCGTTAGAGCAATATCGAACGCCTTTAGAGAAAAAACCTTGTTCGTTTGAGCGGATTTATTTTTCTCGTTGGAATGATGCTGAAATATATCATGAGCGTAAGCGATTGGGGCAGAATTTGGCGGGTGCGGTTTTGAATGCGATTGATTATGATTTAAAAAATACCGTGTTTTCTTTTGTACCGAATACGGCGGAAGGTGCTTTTTTTGGTTTAGTGGAAGGGATTAATAATCAATTAGATGATATTAAGCTGAAACGCTTGGAAGAGCTGGGTGCTGATGCGAGTTTGGAAGCACGGAGAAAGGTGATGACGATGCGTCCTCGTGTCGAAAAAATGGTAACGAAAGATGCTAAATTACGGACATTCATTGCTGATGATGCTTCTCGGACTCAGTTGGTTGCAGGAGCGTATGATATCACTTATGGTGTGATTAAACGTGGTGTGGATACTTTGGTTTTGATGGATGATTCTATCGTTCGTGGGACGACGTTGAAGGAGAATTTGATTAAAATGGTGGCTCGTTTGCAGCCGAAAAAAATTATTATCGTTTCCTCTGCACCGCAAATTCGTTATCCTGATTGTTATGGTATTGATATGTCAAAAATGAAAGATTTTGTGGCGTTCAAAGCCTTGGTAGCATTGTTAGAAGATAATGGAAAATCTTATTTGTTAGATGAGGCTTACAAAAGGTCAGTTGATCAATTATCAAATACGGAGGGTGAAATTTTTAACGAAGTGTCTGCCCTGTATGATATATTTAGCCAAAAAGAGATTTCCGCAAAAATCGCTGAAATTGTAACGCCTAAGACTATTCCTTTTGATGTAGAAATTATTTATCAAACGATTGAAGGTTTGCATGATGCGTGTCCGAACCATAAAGGGGATTGGTATTTCACAGGAAATTATCCAACGAAAGGCGGTCATAAAGTGATTAATCGTGCTTTTGTTAATTATATGGAAGGTAAAGACGTGAGAGCTTATTGGTGATTTTAAACTTTAGACCGCTTTGCTTTTAGACTTTAGATATTAAAATAATGTGTGAAACAGAGTTTGAAATCTAACATCTAAAGGCGGAGCGTTCTAAAATCTAACGTCTAAAAATCAGCCTCCAAAACGTTTATAGGCATTTAATAACCTTTCCGGTAATTCTTCCCGACAAGCCTGTAAATAATCTTGATACGAACACGGAATCAAGCGATGACGTTTTTGGCGTTTATCTTTAATCGGTACTTCCATCCACCAACGGTCACTTTTATTACTTTTCCAAAAAGTAATTTGGTAGTTACTATTTTTAAAATTGACGATATATTCAATAAAATTCCCCATCGAAACAGGGTAATCTTGTTTGCGATTATAATAACCGTATAAAAAATACCAAATCAATTGACTTATAACTTGAGCGGTTTGCGCTCGATTATCCAATTCCGAATTAAACCCAAAAATACCTAAAGAGGACATTTTATCGCTCATGCCTGCATAATAGGTGATTTGGCAAGCATCCTCCGTAAAAATCCCCGAAGGTGAAGCGGCTTCACAACCCGGGACTTCAATCCTTTTCAAAACCGATAAATCAAAACACATTAAATCCGCATCACGAATTAGCGGTTCTGTTTCCTCTAAGTTATTGCGAATTAATCCCAAACGTTGGTACTCAAAAAATTCTTTATCAAAATAAGCCAAAATTCGTTTATCAACATGATGCGACTGATGCCCGATAATTCCTAAATTGAATAAATTATGCTTCGGCTCATCCAAAATTCTATTTAAGTAATGAGAACGTTTTCGGCGCTTATCCATCGTATATGGAATTTTCTCATCGACGATGACCAGATTCGTTAAACGATTATGAACGCTGTGAGCTTCATATAATTCAAAAGCATTTTGAATGGACTCTCCAATTACAATAGGTAGTACACCTTTTAATAGCAACTCCCTTAAAACTAATGAAATATTTTCAGATGTAGGAGATTTAATATTCCCTAAGTCTGCAATTTTTAGATTTTTAAAATTTTGATTTAATTGATAAAATAATGGGCGAACCTTATTAAAAGAGTCATCTAAGCCAATAATTACAATTTTGACTTGTGTAATGTCTGGAAAGGTATCTATGTAACAATCAATGGACTTTCCAATTTGGTATCTTGAAAAAGTAAGAATGGTTTCTAATATTGATTTAGAAACTGGCTCGAAAAAATCTTTAAACATATTAATTCTATCTTAATTTAGGTTCTAATTATTCTAAAAAAAGTACAATGATAATGGATTTTAAACCAAAAAAATAGATTCGGAAAAGATAGTAAACCTACTTTAGCTAATGATTCTATCGATATTTAATCTCGTAAAATTATTATCAAATAATAAATTACAACAATATACCATAAACTTGAAAATCTGCTTTTTTTTGTTTAAATTGCTGCCTTATTGGTAAGTAC
>Ga0306864_1000729_pt1 | contig 14702 bp, 10 predicted proteins | sample AntRauTorckE5430_FD_190448 | JGI IMG/M metagenome (GOLD analysis project Ga0306864, IMG submission 190448) | Saline lake microbial communities from Rauer Islands, Antarctica - Metagenome Torckler E5 #430 (v2) (version 2) | ecosystem: Environmental > Aquatic > Non-marine Saline and Alkaline >...
AACAAGTAAAAGTACAGCAAGCTACAAGCAAACGAGGCACGAGGCATCAGGCATCAGGCCACCCTCATCGCTAATATATTCAACAGTAATCATTAGTGCTTCTAATGAGGTCTTCCCTTTCAGCTACTTTGGGGCTTGCACTCTTGTGCTCTCCTTCCTTCAGTACTCAAGCATGGAATCCACCATCCACGTTTGCAGTACGCGGAGGAACTTCGAAATCATTCACGTCTCTGCAAAACGCTGCATCCCTCGTCAAAGAGGTTGACACCACCCCCATCGAGGGAATGAGACCAGGAACATCTGGACTACGAAAGAAGGTCGAGGTGTGGCAAGCTGTTGATGCAACAAACACAAACTATGTGGAAAATTTCATTCAAAGTTTGGTAGATACTGCAGTGGAAGACAATGATGGAAAACCACTGGACACTTTGATTGTTGCTGGCGACGGAAGATATTTCAATACAGAAGCCATTCAAATCATCTGCCGTGTTCTTGCCGGAAACGGAATCACTAATATATGGATTCCACAAGGAGGTATCATGAGCACACCGGCTGTATCAGCTGCTATTCGTACTCGTGAAGGGGGGAGAGCTCAAGGGGGGATTGTCTTGACGGCTAGCCACAATCCTGGTGGCCCAGGGGAAGACTTTGGTATTAAATACAATGAAGGATATGGTCAGCCCGCGAGCGAAGAGTTTACTGAAGATCTTTATAAGAGGAGCTTGGAATTAAAAACTTTCAAAACAGTGGAGGGTTCGGCTGATATTGACTTGAATGCAGACGCTGGAACTACATTTTCTATCACAGCTGAGTCCACTGTCACTATAATCGATCCATTCGATTCTTACCTTACTTCCCTCAGATCTTGCTTTGATTTCGAAGGACTCAAAAGGTTTTGTCAACGTGACGGTGTGTCTATTGCATACGATGGAATGCACGGGGCGGGGGGGCCTTTTGCAAAGAGAGTTTTGGTGGAAGAACTTGGTCTGCCTGAGGTAAGTTTGTTACTCAATCGATGAAAGTTGAATACCTAGCTAGGCGATACAGCTGACCTCTTTGCAACTCAATAATTAGTCATCGCTCTTGAGGTCCAATCCTCTACCTGATTTTGGCAAATGCCACCCAGATCCTAACTTAATATACGCTGCCGACTTGGTGAAGAAGATGGGGCTGAAAAGTGATGGGAGTGCCGATGAAAGTGTTGATTTTTCAAGTCTACCAATGTTGGGTGCGGCAAATGATGGAGATGGCGACCGGAATTTGATTGCAGGAGCGCAGTGTTTCGTAACCCCATCTGATTCTTTGGCGATGATTTGTGAGAACTGGGAAGCTATTCCTCACTTTGCCAAGGCTGGGGGGCCAAAGGGTGTAGCAAGATCCATGCCTTCGTCAGCTGCCCTTGATGTGGTTGCAGAAGCCAGAGGCATTCCTTGTTTCAGTACTCCTACCGGATGGAAATTCTTTGGAAACTTAATGAGCTCGAAAGAAATGTTCAATGGAACGGACTATACACCCTTTCTTTGTGGAGAAGAATCTTTTGGAACGGGGAGTGATCACATTCGTGAAAAGGACGGACTTTGGGCTGTACTTGCTTGGATGTCAATCCTCATGAACGCAAACAAAAATGTTTCTGAGGGTGAACCACTCGTAACTGTGAAGGATATTGTTAAGAATCATTGGGCAAAATATGGCCGCCATTTTTATTGTAGATATGACTACGAAGCTGTGGAATCTGATGCAGCAAATCAAGTCATGGATTTGATTAGAGACTCCTTTGTTAACGGAGATATCAAAAGTGCAGAAAGTGGAGAACTAGAGCTGGTTGGAGCTGAAGAATTTGGATACACCGACCCAGTTGACGGCTCAAAAACATCCAATCAAGGGCTCATTCTTACATTCAAATATCCATCCGGTGATTCTGCGAGAGTAATCTTTAGGCTGTCTGGAACTGGGTCCGCAGGAGCAACTGTTCGCATGTACTTGGAAAGATTTGAGAAGGATCCGTCAAAACATGACGAGGCTGCACCTGTAGCTTTAAAGGATCTCGCTGATCGAGCTATCTCACTAGTGAAGATGGCTGATCTCACAGGAAGAGATTCGCCAACGGTAATCACTTAATAAGAATTAATATTATCGATTCTGACATTTTTGAAAGGTAGAGTAGCTCAGTTTTAATGCTGATACGATCATCACCGCCGACATGTGGCTTTAATTTTCAGATGGCCATCTGCCCATTTTTAGATAAAAGTGTGAGGTTGCTGCCCGGGTATGAAAAGGACCGTGAGCAATTCTGCTCAATGATGTGGAAAATGATCATGTGCGAGCTGAGAAAAGAATGATCCCAGGTGAGGGGTGAGTTTGAATGAGTGCAGCGTAGATACCAAAACCAATAAAGCAAATGAACATTTGGGCTTTATTCAATCGATGCATATGCAGCAGAATGTGGACATTTGAGAATTCTCCAGTGGGAAAGAAAGAACAAATGCAGACTCGTTCTGACAGCAGTGAGGATATTCTGAGATATCCAAGTGTTCTAATACTATCACTTCTATGTACTCGCGGCATCAGTGAAACAAGTTATGGCAATATAGTAAAGAAGAAAGATAAGACAATTGGCAAAGCATCTTTCGCTTTGCATTGTTTTTACAAAAGGAGTCTATACGAAACATTGTTTTTATAAATTATGAATGAACAATCAATCTTTCCTGGCTCAAGCTGCTAACACTATTACCGTCTCAACATTTACCCAATCTAATTACAGGTAGAACGCATCATTCACGCAAGCACTTATTTTGCAATAATGGCTAGCGTCTGTTAGTGTTTGATCTTTCCAGGACTATTGTCTTACGGAGCAGAATCCTAATTCTTTGATCCTCACCCCCCAGCAGCTCCAGATACCTTGGCACTTTGCTCAATCTGTTCTCTTGTCAACCTTATCCTTTCTGAAGTGTTATTCAAATTTAGAGTGTCATTATTCTTTAATTTGTCAGTTCGAGCTCTTTTATTTTGATGCTCTACGGCACCATCCTCCATTCTTCCTGTAACGTCGCGTAAATAGGCGGCCCGCTGTAGAATAGAAGGAACATTGACGTATTGACCAAATGCAGTGACAAATGTCTCTGCCTGTTCAATCGACGGTTCAAGGTTGTTCATATTCGTCTCATCATTGCTAATATTTCCTTCGCTTCGAGAATTGGCAATGCCTTCGACCTCTGGAATGAAGCCAAATACTCGTTCCCCTCCTGTCAAGATCTGGTTCTGTTCAAAATAAGACGTTACCGCTTCTTTACAATTCTCAAGCGAATAATAGCCATCTACGGGCAGCCTATTGAAAACAGCACCAAGTATTGGTATATTTCTAGATCGGAAATATGTGGAGTTCAAATTATACGAGTCGACTGCATCACCAACTCCACGCTTCCCAACAATTAACACTCCTGGCGGGATTCTCGCTTTGTCAACATTCGTATTTGGATAACCTGACGCTTGAGCCACACGGGCATTATCTGTGTTTGTGATAGACCCAACTGCGGGGTATCCAACGCCATCAATAACAACGACAGCTTTATCCTGCGCAATTTTATCTACCGCCTCTGTGACCTTCTGCATCAACACGTCAGGTGATTCTGTCTCGCCGTTCAGGAAAGCCCGGGTAAAGCCACGATAATAAACTATTGGCCCGACAGGAGAGGCTTGAATTCCATGCTTCCTGCAGTATTCTATCACCAGCTGTGTTTCCTCGCACTGCGTTGCTGGCTTTATATATGCCAGCGATGAAGGAGGGTAATTCAATTCAAGCAAAGTTCCAAGGATTCCCATGCACACAGAAGATTTTCCTACTTGCGACTTATCTCCTGCAACAAATAGTCTGATTTGCTGTTTTTTATTCAAATGTACCGATGCATCGAAATTTCTTTTATGTGCCACATCTTTAATTGTATCATCACGAACAGAGGGATTGATGGTGAATGCTGCCATTGCTTTCTCCATGGCTTCCATTGCGGCAATGTCCGACCACGAAAATATTTGACTCGCACGAATTGGGACATTTGCAATTTTTATCATTCCACTGCTATTGCGGTGTAAAATGTAAAGAGCAGGTAGCTCGTTGGGACATTTTATTTTGAGCTTATTTGTATTCACCACATCATCCATCACTGCATTATCGTCGTCCAATGCATCACCTACACAAAAATCCATGGTGTCATCGTTGACATCTACCTCCATGACAAGTCCATTTATAGAAAGCTGGTGAAGATCTTGTTTGGTCGCTTTGAGATAATTTGTAATTTGAAGTTGAACACTTTTGATTTTGTCCTTTTTGTTCCAAGAAGCATGCAGAAGCAACACAGATAAATTGTCCTTTGTCACTGCTTGCACAAGTTCCTCTTTCGAGCATACTTCACTGAAATTCATGTTGGTTAGTTAAGTATCAGAGATATGCTTATCAGTGTGGCTGCTAGCTATTGTATGAAACGATGGGACACCAAAAGCGAGGTAATGCAATTGAGCTTTGTGATGAATATTTGGTTTCTTTTTTTGTAGCATTAAAATCCGAAGCCTACTGATGAGAAGATAAAATAATGACGTCATGCCGACATGAATATATTTCATATTTCATCATTACTTGTAACCACCTTCGTGTTCTTCACACTTTCTATCGTACCAGCCATCGACAGATATTGTTGTTGTGAAGCCCTTCAGAGTAGAAATCAAACATGGACAACACATAATTTTGCAAGCTAGAATGCATTATCGACAGACTGCGATAGACTAAAGAAAATTTTGTCAAGCAGTGGAAGTTCGGGTTACGGTCTAATAATGCATATCGTGGTGGACATTAAAATATGGTTCTGTGCTAGCTAGCTAGTCAAACACGCAATCGCTATCTGATGACTCCAAGTCGTCTAAGTGAATACTTGCCCTACCTGTTGTCCTAGTTGACGCGCTGCTAGTCCTTGCCCGAGCGTTTTTCGCAATAACAAAGTCATTGGATGAATCATCATCTTCAGACGAATCGTCCAACATCTCAATGACCTCTGGGCTTGCTTTCTCTTTCTGTGCAGTTTTATTTGATTTCTTCTTTTGCGAAGTGCTCTTCTTTGTTGACTTTTTCTTGGTCTTTGTTTTGGCTTTTTTTTTCTTTGGAGGTTTCTTGGCTGAGGCCTTTTTCGTTGATATCCAGCCAGGTCCAGCACTGGACGGACTGGAATTTCTCTTGGACGTTGATACAGAAGTGATAGTTTGATCTCGAATTGGAAATCGAATCTTAACTTTTGGATCTGGGTGTCGTAATATTTCCATTGCCAGTGGCTTCAGCGCGATATACATGATATTGCTAGTTGAAAAAGAGGAAGCGAAAGAGTTGATGAGCAAGTGTGCGTATCCGACAATCCTTCATAAAGAAAGCAGAGGATGTGCACTTACTTGTATGAGGTGAATTTGACATTGGGGTACAGGATATTGGATGCCATCATTGATACAAGACATCTTTCACATTCATCCTTCGTCAATTCTGAGTTAGGCAGGTTCTCCTTGATGCTGTTGAAATGAAAGTCATGAGATACGTGAGTAACAAAGGCGAGGATATGTTTTACATCAATATAGACCAATCACAAAACTTACAAGTCAGGGGTATTTTTACCCTTGCTTCTCCATATTTGAACAATCTGTGTCATTGTCATGTCTTTATTAGCTTCATGAATTAGTCTGATGACATCTTTGCTAAACGATCCAACTTCTCTTTCTTTAGTTGTTGAGTTGGCACCCCCTGATCTGATAACATCATCTATTTTTTCACTACCAGGCTCGCCCAAGTTGCTGAGAATAAATCGTTTGCATAATGCATCGTCACCGTGGCATTGGGCATATTTAGCCATTGCCCAAAACGCAACCTCTGTTCGTTCCCCGTGAATCATACCAATCGTCCTACAGGCATCCTTGGGAGAATAGTACAAAACACAGTCCGCTTCACCTCCATCTCTTCCAGCTCTGCCCGATTCTTGATAATAGGCTTCTAGCGTCTTGGAGAGAGAGTGATGAAGAACAAATCGCACATCTGGCTTGTTGATTCCAAGTCCAAATGCAATAGTTGCCACTACAACTTGCGTCCGGTTGCCCATCCAACTTCGATGAACCCTTTCTTTCGCAGTGTCACTTACGTCTGAGTGATACGGCTTTGCGGTGATGCCATAAGAATTACTTAACTTTTCAGCAACTGTATTTGCCTCCTTCTTTGAAAAGCAATAGATAATCCCTGCATTACTTCGATGGTGTTCCTGAATAAATCGAGCCATTGCTTCAATTACCTCATCTGCCTTTTCTGGCTTTGCCTTGACACAGTATTTTAGATTCGGTCTATTCGCAGAAGAACGAAAGAATTTATAGTCCCTCGAAATTCTCAAAATACTGCAACAATCCTCTCTTACCCGATCACTGGCTGTAGCTGTCACGGCAATCAGCGGCACATGCGGAAAATGCTGCTTCAATATTCCGATCTTTGTATAATCTGTTCGGAAGTCATGTCCCCACTGACTCGCACAATGGCATTCGTCAATGACAAACCTCCCAAGCCGATTCTCTCTATTCAATTTCTCCAACTCACTCTTGAGCCTTCCACTCTTGAACACTTTTTCGGGCGTCACCAGCATGAGACAAACACCTCCATCTGGATCTCTCACTGCGTTCCATCGTTTCGTCTGTTCAGCACTTCCGAGTCTAGATGAAAACGATGTAGCCGTCCCCGCAGAAAATTGATTCATTTGTTCCTCCTGGTCTCGAATGAGAGACAATAAGGGCGATACGACGACAGTAATCTTTCGATCTTGACTTTTCCCTTCCAACAAAGCGGGGAGTTGATAAGTGAGTGATTTTCCTCCTCCAGTCCTCATGATAACAAATACATCTTTTCCGGACATGGTGCCATTGATAATTTCTTTTTGATGTCCGCGAAAACTCTGAATTTTGAAGGTATGTTTGAGTTCGTGGAGGACAAATTGAGACCACGGGAAGTTGTCTGATTTGAGGTCATGAGCAGTATTGTTTTGTCGGTAGTTGCGTGGCAGTCCTTGGTATATATTGCCATTGCCAATATCCTGGTTCTGTGCAACAAAGTTTGATTGAGAATGGCTGTCCAATTGCTGCCGTACGGTTGGTGGAAATATGGATGTCGAAGTACTTGTAGCTAGCTGATGAAGTGGTGTTTGTTGTCTGGTAACTGGAACGCTAAAGTAGTGATCTAATGTCACGGATTTCGTTCCCGACGATGTTCTAGATGCAGAAGAAGGTGCCACATCAGAGACAGAAGCAGTGGCGTGTGATCTGGAATGGTGTGTATTGTTCGCATGCAGCTGTTCATGACTGCTGTTTCTATTTGTGGCCGTACTGGCACTTGTATTTGCATTCGTATTCGTACTGATACTTGTATGTCCGTTGCCAAATGAATATTCGAAATCTCCTTGATGATTGTTACCATCAACATCTTCATCAAAATATCCTTCTGGTGGTTCCGTGTGTGGATTATCATCTAAATCTGCGTAATGATCTTCAACATCTTGATAGTCAATGTCAGCAACAGGTTCTCCATAATCACAACGATTGGGCATTACATTGTCTTTATGTTGCGCGATCGGTTTCCGATCATCATAATTGTCATGGTCTTCCGTTCCATACTGAATTTGCGAGTTATCTCCCTTGGTTCGTTCCCTCTTGACAAGCAATTGAGTCTGTGTCTGTGTCATATTGGCTGGGTAGTATTGGGATTGACTATCCGCCTCGTGCTCATCGTGTCCATTCAAAACTCTCTCTTTTGTGTCTTGTAATTCTTCAATTTCATCATCTATCAATTGCAGCTCCTCTTGAGTTTCTTGCACTTGTTTTCGAATGGTGTTGATTTTATCTTGATGCGATTGTATGTTGTCAAATAGCTGGCTGCATAATTGACGTTTCTCTTGTTGGATTGCTTCTTTCGTTGATAGCGAAAGGATTATTCGTTCTATCTTGTCAGCTGATGTTGGTGATAGGCCTTCCATTTTGAAGATGCATTGGCTTCTTCTTCTAGTTTCTGTTTGATAATGATGTTGAAGCAGGTGACTGCTGATGATTAGGATTGAATTGATGGTTGCATTGAGGGATTATGAGATGAAGATGAAGATGATGAGGACCACTGTTGCAAAAGTGGAAATTTGTTGTTTGAATTTTCACCATTTTTACTATCAAGACTGCCTCAGAAAATAAACTGCCTCGCAACGGTCACTATCTCTCTCATTTCATCTGTTTTGTCAAAACGGACGTGCAAGGGTTCTTGGATTATAAGTTACAAGTTAGAAGCTGCAGAGTAACTTGATTGTTGATTATTGTATGAATGCTAATGATAATCCTATAATACTATATTATGTTATATCATCACAGTCGTTGGTATCGTATTAATACCCTAAACAAACCTTGACAAATTCGAAAATGGTATCACTACTGTACCAATTCTCAACTAAAATTTGGTGAGTAGAGTATATTCCAATATTATTGCTGTCCCAATTTCCGTCAAAACAAACGATGATGCATGCGGTACTGGTGATTCACGAATCGATTGCACATCCAAACAACCAATATCACTCAGCAACCTTGGGTGGCACTGCGAGAAGAGAAAATAACAGTGTGAAAATGTCCTCCTCCACCACCACAAACAACAACAAACCAATACAAAGACCAAATGAAGCCCTCATAGATACAATTGAAACAGAGAGGAAGCTCTCTCAAAAGTTTCGTATTGAGACTGAACGAAAATGGAAAGTAATTCTTTCTCATGAAAAAGTAGATGCTCTCAAGAGCCATGCAGACGAGCTGAAATCTCGCTATAAACAAGAGCTGAGCAAGAAGGAAGATCTCGTGGTCCAAAATCTGTCCAAATTGCGTCTTCAGGGAGAAGACCAGAGGCGTACTGCAGTTGCAACTCATCTTCAGACTATTGATGATATGATTCGTAATCACGTCAACCAATTATTAATGATGGAAAAAATATTTCATGACAACGTTTCGCAGATTCGCCTTCGAGTCAATATAGGAAGACGAGAAAGCGTACAGAAGCATGATCTAGAAATGAATGCGCTTGCACAGGAAAAAAAGCATGCAGAGTTGGAGGCTAAACGAATGGCGCAGAAGGATGCCAGAGACCAGCAGCAAGAGCTAGAGGAGATACGGAATAAGAATTTGGAAGATATCAATAGTCTAAGATTCATTCTTAATGCCAAAATTGAGGATTTAGACGATCAATTTGACCTTGCTAAAAACGAATACCTTCAGAAAACAGACTCTCAATCAGAAAACTTGCAGAAGCAGCTGGCGAGAGGCGACGAAATGTCTGGGGAAGCGATGACACTTCAACAAAATATTGACAAATTATACCTTGCAACGAAGAAGATAAAAAGAATCTCGAATAGAAAAACGATGCAAAACAAGGATAGGTGTGATCAACTCATGAGGAGAAAGGTTGAAACAGTTGCAAGACACAAGAGCACAAAGGAAAAAATGGAGGATTTGCGTTTGATGCAACATGAAAAACTGAAGGAACTGACGATGAGGGCAAGTAGACAGAAAAAATGCTTGGAGGATGAACTTTTCTACAGCGAAAAGATTCTTAAGATAGTAAGGATGGTCTCGAAACTGGAACAGAAGAACGGATTGGGAATAGTCAAAGGAGAAGTATCATCCAAAACTTCGGCCTCTATTGGTATCGAGGCGATCCTTGAGCGTTATAATCAGATACTGTTACATTACACACAAATACAGGAGAAAGAGACCAATGTGAGGGAAAAGAATATACTTTTGAAGGGAAATATTGAAATCTTTATGAATGGAATCACCGTTAATGATGATGTGATGTTTTCAAATAATCCTTTATTTGTTGTCAATGGTAAGATGCACCTGCACGGGAACACGAATACCAATATCTTGCCACCGTAGTTACAAGTACAGAATTATGCTGTGTGGCAATCTCTCTTCCTTAGTAACAGATATTTTATTTTAATTCAGTAGGATATCTGTAAAGTACATCGTTATTGCGAATAGAAGAGTCTCGAGCTTCCTTGGCATTGGAAAATTCAAGTTTCATACAATGCTTCAATTGCAGCTCGAGCATTTTTTCTTTTACTCTCGAATAAACACAAGAAGAGTAGAGAATCCACCAATTTTTTCAAGTTTCATACAATGATTCAATTGCAGCTCGAGCATTTTTTCTTTTACTCTCGAATAAACACATGATAGAGAATCCACCAATTTTTATAGCATTGTGTACTCTTCATCCATTGTACTCGACAAAAGTGTAATTTTTAACTGTACTAATACTTTTCAAGTTTCGTAATAGGATTGGAATGGGGTATCTTGAAGTAAGTTCTTGATCTCCTCTGCATTGTAAATCACTGACGAATGGGATGGCTTCTGCCTTGTGTCCCGAAAAGGCATCAAAGCTGCCTTTACTATGTGTTCTTCTATATCCCCAAAACTTTGCAACATGTCTGTCCATGCTTTTACGCTGATTTGGAAGATTTCTTTGGTGTGAGAATACTCAAACATGAACAAGTCCTCATAAGCTGCATATTTCGAATGGGCAAATTTTTTAGTAAACATCTCAATCCTCTTATCATTTTGTTTCTCTTTATCATGCATATACGATAATAACTTTTCAGTGTCATTAAAATCTGCCATTACCTTCTCCGTGGTATGTCTACGCTTGAAGCACACCTCTGCTGCAGTACCGTTGCGAAAGACTTGGTGACCGATCGGATCATTCTTGGAAAAACAATCTCTTACTGCACATACAGCACGATCCAAAATATTTGATCTTACGGTGATTGCAAACTTTGAACGCATTCTCTTTAAAGTATTCATGACTTCCATGGGAATATGGTTGGCTTTAATGAGAAGTATCTTATTGTTTCTGACCGCTTTTTGGTTGTACAAGATCAGCGATTCTGATAGGATCTCGTCGCGTGTAGGTTTTGTGATATTCCTATTATTGAGGTTTGCTCTACCTTCTTTATAAAAGCTGTTTTTCTGATTTGGCCTCAACAATGGCTCGCTGCCATGAAATACTAGATACCCATGAGCTTCAAGAATTACTTTCGCAAATTTCATCGTTGCCGAAGATCCTGAGCATGGCCCGGCAATCAATATTCTAGGAGACCCATCTGCAGTGAGATTCTTTATACGTGTTGCTTGTGGGCGAGGTTCTTCCTTGTATCCGATGGTTGGAAAGGCACCTGAAAGGTCTGAAAATTGTATGCTATAAAGTACTGTAAGGATGAGTATCGTTATTGCCAATATCGTTTGGATTCTTGAAACACAATTGCTTTGAGACATCTTATTGAAAATTTGGTCATGTGTGTGTACTGTTTGCTTTGTTATGTCACGTTTTGACTTGTTGGTTGTTGGCTGTTGTTGGTGAGATTTTGCGATGGATATAACGACTAGTTTAGACTTTGGATGGATCATGACTAAAATGACTGGCATCGCCAAAATAAAAGAGAACTACCATACATACGACGAATATGGTGAGAAGCGGCGCGCGCGCGAGAAAAAATAAAAAGGAGTGCACCTACCCAACAGGGACAGTTTGTGAAGGCACAAGAAACTACAAGAAAGGTGATTAGCTGTGATTAGAGGCATCAGAGGGCATCAGGCAGGGATGCAGGATCAAGGATCAGGTATATCATCTTTCATCTTAGATCATCATCCACCCAAGAACCTACCGGTACTACTTATTAGCTCTCTAGGCTGATCCAGGTATGTTAAGAAGGAGGGTAGTTTATTTGTTGTTACGAGATGCAGTGTCCGTGTTTCTTGCAGTAGAAATGGGTCTGGCTATATAAAATTACAAAAATTAAAACAATCGCCATTTTTTGATACGACGACTGGAATTATGTTTTACTTGGGTGTTTTTTGGTCAAATCATCAATAATCTCCAATATGACGCCTGCAGCTTCAGGCATCCCTTGAAATGGATCGATGTATTCCTCGTGTTCTTCCTCTTCCGCAAGCTTATCATCTTTCCCATCTAGAATTGTAGATTCAGGATTAGATGCAAGTATTCCATGGTAAAGATCGTGATAATAGCTCCAACTGATGGGAGATTGACGAACTGCTTTTACGTATGCTTTGAAAACTGTATATGTTTGTCTAGAGTTGTGGGTTCTCAAAAGCATTGCTTCTTCTGCATCGGTCAAGATCGTTTCGAACTCATCCTTGATCTTTTCATGCCTCGAAATTGTGTCAAACACGTTTGCAAAATTTTCCAAGCTCATGCCATGAACGACATTCTCGCTTGCGTAGTAATCCATATTCGCACTATTCAATAAGCCAAGGCTACTCTCCTTCGATAGTCGATCAAATCTATGCTTAGTGAAAGCAATGTTGAGCCTTTGTTCTGCATCATCTGCTTGATGTAGTGCCAGTACGTTGAGGTGCGAGTAAATGCACTCAGATAGCAATTGGCTTCCAGCAGATGACGCCACCCCATCTGCAATTGATAATAGTGGTACGAACAATGACATATCTGTCACGCGTATGATACGCGGTGCGCCAATTGCTGACTTCATAAGGTTCTTTACAATTTCTACAGAATCTTGAAGATTTGGAGTAGTCCCATTTGCGGCACTGCTGTCTAATGTTCCTTCGGCGGAATTTGTGTCGCCACTAATCTCTGTCTTTTTCTTGACCCCAATTTGATCTGCTTCAGTGTTTTCGTTCAATAGTCGTCTATTATTTCGAGCCAAAATGTTAACCCAGTGATCCATGAGAGAGCCGTCTTCGTCGATCTCTGATGTGTGTGTTGACGGTCGACGATGCACCACTAAGTCCTGGCCAAATTTTTTCTCGTCGTCGACATCGCTTAGTCCTTTATGATAACCTCTTTCGAATAAGAGAACGTCAAAGCCGGATCTAAGTAGGGCATTTGTTAAAAGGTCGCCATTTTTGTCCCGAAAGTAACAAATCACCAACTTTCTCCTGAAAAATGTCAAGTCAGATCTCTCAAAGGGTTCTATTTGCTTTCTTTCAATTGCTCTTTTGACCACTTTCAACGATTCCGTGTTGTTCTTCCCCAAAAGCAACTGATTTATTTTGTCTTGTTGCCACGATGACATAAAACTATTTTTGACACCTATTTTCTCCTGTTGGGAAAGTACGTCTCCACTCTCGTCCATGTATTTGAATTGTCTCTTTCGTGTTTGCCTCTCATTTCCCATTCTTACAACTTCTGGTCTTATTGGGCTTCTCGCAATAACACCATTTCCACCATTGACTGGAATATCTACAAAATTGGTTGCAATAATCCAATTTGCATCATAGCTCGTTCGACTATTTAACGCACGCTGTTTCTTCCATGCTGTTGACAAAACTGCATCATTTGCAACCCAACTAGGTCTCTGTCCAATAACAAATGTCTGGCCATGAGCAAGACTTACAGATGGAATAGATCCCATTTGTGCCCGTAACATCCCTGGCAATTCCCCATCTGAAATTACTAATAAAGGATATCGGTTTGTGTTCTTTGCAATTTCGCAATCGCTCAAGACCCGTTCAATTAGAAGCGAGACACAGTCCATTATTGACAAGGATGGTAGTATGGATGCAACTGAAGTGACGGTCACTTGTCCTCTCGTAGGGATTTTCCTTGCATTATCCTTCGCATTGCGCTCTTGGGAATCCACAGCAAAGCCTTCTTTTGCCACGGAATCAAAATTCGTATTATCCCCTCCATGTGCCGTGTTGACAGCTCTCCACATTGTAGCTCTTCCAATGAACATTCTAACATCAATTCCTTTAGCCAAGAGTTGCTCTACAATTGCCACACTCCGTGCGTAGTGACCATTTCCCCTTCCATGGACGTAATATTCCACCAAGGGAGGGTGCTGAGAAAGTGATGATTGTTCCCATGATGGTGGAGTGCATAGTGGAGCAACCTCCAAGTGCAGGAATCTAAAAATGATGATGACCATTAAAGTGATGAATATGATGATTGCTAGCACTACTCCCACTGCTAGTTTTCGGAAGATTCTTGGCGTGCAGAGCCGCAAGGATTGAAGATAGCCAGAAGCAAACACACAAATTATCGTTATTAGATCCGACAGTGCCGTTGCAAACGTTAGTTCTTGACGAGCAATTGGATGAGATGCATGGTTTTGGGGCAAATTATAAGAAGTAGGATTGTCACGCCTGCGATGTCTTATTCTAGAGTTTGGAGATTTCGTGCGACTATGACCTGACCCAACCCTCCTCCTCCTTGTTGGCTGGGAAATGAAGTGATGACTCGGTTGGTTGTTCACGTGCGCATTATTAGAATTTCTATTGTAAACGTTTGCTGGCGGATGTGGCGCGATTGGGGGAGTGAGGTTTGTCGTCGTATTTTCATCTGAATCATCTTCAGTTTGGAAGAATCCATCATTTTTAGGTGGACTGTAGAAATTGCTTGCACTTCGATCTTCCTCTTTGGAGTTCTGCCGAACCTTTCGCCTGTGCGTTGTCATTGTTGGAGCACAGTAGTAGTAAGAGTCGAGAATGTAAAGTTCTATTTTCTATTCATTATATTTGAACAGGAAGAAGCAGAAGGCAGGGAGCAGGCTACAGGGAGGAAGGAGGCGACAGCAACCAGCAACCTGACCAGCCGTGAAATCAGAAATCAGAGAGTTCACGTTTCGTTCGCATTAAAAAGA
>Ga0306864_1000730_pt1 | contig 14693 bp, 12 predicted proteins | sample AntRauTorckE5430_FD_190448 | JGI IMG/M metagenome (GOLD analysis project Ga0306864, IMG submission 190448) | Saline lake microbial communities from Rauer Islands, Antarctica - Metagenome Torckler E5 #430 (v2) (version 2) | ecosystem: Environmental > Aquatic > Non-marine Saline and Alkaline >...
GCCCGGTTAGTTTCGCAATATCGATGACGTTGCAATAATATTTGTTCGCAGTTGGGAGTTTAATGCAGGTTTAATGCACTTTTTCATACTAAGAACTTATCAATAAGCATAATCAATTACATCACTAGACTCTTAAAAATATGTTTGATCTGTTGTGCTAATTTTGATGTTTAAATATATTTTTTTTTGTTAGGGACATTTATCAAGTGGGCAGGCATAGCAGCTTTCGGTTGCAGCGATAAAAAGATGAAGATGCAAACAAAACAACAATTTATTATTATTTTGTATTAGCTGAGCAAACCGCTATCTCGTGGGCTCGTGGTTCGCTCTTTGCTCTTTAGCTTACTGGTAACCGGTATATACTAGCTAGCAGAGTTCTCTAGTGAGAGGAAGCTGTCTACTTCTTATGAAATAGAATCCTGAACACAGGAATAACAAGCGTGCCATCTTGTTCTGGATATTATCTTCAAATAATCATACGTGACATTACAACATGATGGACGAACCGCATCAATCCGTCGTTCTCTTCTACAAATACTTCATTCACGAAACGTCGATTTTGTCATCAGGCTCGTCTTCCATCATGACTGACATCGAAACATTCATCCGTGATGCGTGTACCAAACTTCACATGAGAGGCCGAATACTACTCGCAGTAGAAGGTATCAATGGAACATTGTCCACTATTAGCCCAGCAGAGATGCAAACATTCATTGATGCAATGGAGAACTACGAGATAAAAGGTAGGCATATCTTTACGCACATTGATTGGAAAATGTCTGCAGTGGACGATGACCTCTTGCAGCGGAACCGACATCCTTTCCCTGATTTGAAAATATCCATTGCGAAGGAAATTGTCAGCACTGGGAATGTAATTCCAGTGCATGATATACCGAAATATGGAGGAAAACATTTATCGCCAGAGGAATTTCATGGTATCTTGCAGAAACATCAGAATCTGGAGGGAAATGATGATGGAAAGGAGCTGGTAGTCATTGATGTTCGAAATACATTCGAGCACGCCATTGGCCACTTTCGATATGGTCATGATAAGAAATCTGCCATGAATCCTAAAATGGTGACATTCTCATCTTTTGATGCCCAATTCTGTGCTGCAAAGGCTGACTATCTGAGAGATAAGAAGATTCTCATTTATTGCACCGGGGGGATTCGGTGTGAGAAAGCAAGTGTTATGCTCCGTAAACGTGGTATTGATGATGTCAGTCAATTGTCGGGAGGGGTGCATAGATACATGGAACGCTTTCCAGATGATGGATTCTTTCAGGGGCGTAACTTTGTCTTTGATCAGCGGGTTTCATTGTCTCCATCTGCACTGAGCAAGGATGTGACTGTCGTTGGAAATTGTGTTGAGTGTGGGGATGAATATGATGAGATAAGTGGTTCGAGATTATGTACAGTCTGCAGAGATCTTGTGCTGATATGTCCCCAATGTGTTGCACGATTGAGAGAATATCATTGCGGTCTGCACTCTACTTGGAAACATCATTACTTTACATTCTTGGATACATTTGACGAGGAGGAACTGCGCGAGCAAATGAAAGGGGTGGTGGAAATACGAAACAGGACAAGCCAAAAGAATACCAGGAAGACACTCATGAAACAAATCACGAAGATAAAAGATAGAATTGAAAGTCTTGACAGCAAGCAGTGCAAGGTGGAAAGAGATGCTCCAAGACGCTGTCGAACTTGTCACGAACCAGAATCTGGCTGTGATGGACTTTGCTGGGGATTTTGGAAACAGTCACATTCTTCTGGTGGCGTCCAAATGCAAAAGATGCCAATTGCAAAGGGATATTCAGTCAGACCTGGGCCGGATTGGAATGAAACACGGTTTGGTAAAAAAATAGACTTCAACATTGGAACTGTGCTGGAATTGAAATCATGGAATTCAGGTGGTTTCAATGACGACTGTGTTTCTGTTGCATGGGACAATGACTGCAAGAGCAAGAGTAGCAAGGGTGCGCAAAATATAAATATTTATCGATGGGGAGCATTGGATATGTCGGGCTTGCCAAGGTTTGATTTGGAAGTAGTCACTAACTCAGGTTCATAGTATGATAATAACAGAACAGCAGGTTTGATGATTGTGTCTTTCGTCAACTTTCTGTTTTATGAATCGTCATCAATGACTAGATACTTCTGAAGAATATCCAGAAGAAACTCTTGCCAAGTTGAACTTAACTCACGCCGCCTGGGCCCGTTTTTTTAATCGTCCGTACAGTAGTCCCAAAGCAATCGAATGCAGTTTTCAATTAAAAAAAAATGTTAACCAAACTTTCAAAGTTCATATTGTGTACACATACGATAGCAGCCACAAAACCAGTAAGGTGATCCTTATTGGTCTAGTGGCTAGTGCTTCTGCAGTCAGTCTTAACAGTTCAGCTCATCAATCGTATCAAAAGATATTTGTCGTATTATTAACAAAGATTGCAATTGGATTTTTATTCCACTGAAATTCTTACTCAATTCCCTACTTGGTGTTACTCCGGTGCCTCCACCGGAGTAACATTCGGTCTTGGGAAGCCCTTGCTATCTTAGATCATTCTTTGCCGGACTAACATTCTATTATTTTAACCCATTTTAACCTATCTTCCCGGACTCCTTCCCGGACTGAACCTCAAGCCCAACTTTCCTATGCCCTATGCTTAAGGATATAATAATAATCAATAATCATAATAACTCAATTCATTAAGTAATTCACACCTCTCCTGAAGCAGCTCAAAGAAGTAAAAAATGTATCAGCATCTTCAATGTATTGTGCTGATATCCTTATTATTAACGTTATCAGCAGCACCAGCATCAGCAGCATTAGCACCTGAATTGGCACGCCCTGAATCGGCACGCCCTGAATTAGCCAGTGATGTAACCGGCCAACACATAATGTTAATGAGGAAGAACAGACAGTTGAGAGGAACGACGGCTGGAACAACGATCAAAGTGTCCTCATCCTGTTGGTACCTCTATGAAGGGAACAAGTCGGCCGTCGTTGAAACCATTTGATGCTTAATTCGCATGTGTTTGAGAGTGGGGTCTCGTGGAATAGTACTAGTTCATCTTACTCTTATGCTCTGGGGAGACATGCATGAGCACCATATCATCAATGAAATTGCCTGCTGAAAATGAAAAGCACACAATGGCTGGAAGGCGCTGTTGAAGTGAGAAAGAGGCTCGGGCGCATTCTGGATACACATCATTTGAAAGAAGTAAGAAAGCGTGGTTAGCCAGAGATCTAGAGAGAGATGTGCCAATACCAAGAGATCCTGCACGTACCAAAGGTTCCTTTGAGCTTACGATATTAGAGACAGATCCGATTTTACAACATATCTCGATGACGCGTCTTGAGAAGGGATCCCATTGATGGATATGGATAAGGATGATGTAATCAGTATCAAAGATGTTATTTGTTTGATTGAAAACGATACCTACACTCCTCAAGAAGGTGCTGTACCGCTGAATAATTTCAGTTGTACTTCAGCAGTGCCATGAATGGGGCAGAACTCTCTGAACTAGAAAGAGGTAATAAAAACGCAAAATGCTAATACTAAAATTATTGTAAGAAACAATCTATTCATGGAAATTGAAATCTGAACTCATCTCAATGGCTTTCAGTTTATAATAAGGAAGGGAGTCCAACTGCATAGTACACCAAAAGCTATGATTGCTTTGATATGCAAACTACAATAACGTCACTTTGAGGTGTTCCAACTTTTTTTAGTCAACCAGATCGTCTATTAAATAATAAAACGAGAAGAGTATGTACCGTAACAAAATGCTTGGGAATGACCCATTTCATTGGTCATCAGACATATTTACAATAGGGTTTGGGCTGGTTTGGGTCAGGGTTTAGGGTTGGGCTTACAAGAAATGAGTTTCACCGAAAGAACGTAATAGCTATTATATTGGTTTCGAAATAATGTAATGGTAGGTATGTGTTTACATGATAGTATTGTACAATGTACAAAGTTGCTAATGGTATGCTCATCAAGCAGAATTGAAATTTTATCGGCGTATTCAGGGGCACCGATCCACTCTCTATTTACTACACAGCTGTGCTCTCAATTTATTTTCGTGTCTTACCATCGAACTCGTCTTGCTACTTGAGGCACCTCTTTGATTACCTAATCACCAGACTCTATTATAATGAAAATCCATGATGTGTAAAGTCATTTGCTTCGTCTAATTTTTAGATACAATCTTCATCTGATCATTATCAGCTCACCGCAACTACTGTTGTAACTACTAGGTACTATCGTACTACTGTTGTTGTGGTCGCATGCTTTGTGCGCGAGGAGCAACGCGCGTCAGCAGTCAGCAAGCAGTCAGCATTCATCATCGAGTTAGTTTTTAGTTTTTAGTTTTTAGGTTTTAGTTTCTCAAATAAAACACACATGAACATGAAACATAAACACGAACCACAACAATAGCAGCAAGCAGCATGTCCAGATCCACTACCAGTGCGAATACCCAATCGATCTTTCGACGAACTCGTCCTCTCATTTTACCCCTGACTTGCATCTGCGTGTACACACTACACAAACAGCATGACCAACGAGAGATTTCTAACGACGAAATCCTGCGCTCTCGCAATCGACTCTTCCGTCTCTCGATCACCGCCGACACCAGCAGTAATAGCAATAGCAATAGCAATAGCAACATTAACTCCAATGCCACATCCCTGCAGCACCAGCATCGTCATCACTTAAAGAATATTCTTCACAATGGCGGCGTCACAGTTCTTCCTAAGCTCTTACAGGCAAAGGATCTCAAAACGTGGAATGAAAATCTTAGCGATGCCTGTTCGAACAGCCACAAATCCAAATCCAACCGAATTATATCCAACCGAGGACGACTGCATTCCCATCAAGAATCCACCAAATCCCAATACAATAGCCACTTTCTCAAATTGATAGCCTCCCTGCCGCACGTGCAATCACTAGTTCAATCATACTTTCACCATTATTCTATAGAAAAGGGTAGATACCATTTGACCCAGGTTGAGTTCATCCTTGCAAAGCCTGGATCGGAGCATCAGATTTGGCACAAGGATAATGTTCATCCAGGCTTGACGCTATTGATTGCATTAGAGGATGTTGGCGGGAATGGTCCCACGGAATTGTTGAGGGATGCTACGCTTGACGGTGACAATGATGCTACATTGGAAGCAGGTGATGAGGAGGAAGCTATATTGGCTTGTCTCGTTGCAGGAGACGCTATTTTATGTGATGCTCGGGTCCTGCATCGAGGCAGAGGGTTTGGAAAAGTAGGGGACGTGGACAAGGACATGAAGGATTGTACGACTAGGGATACTAGGAATAGACCCGTGTTGGTACTCCGATGGGATGCTCTATCCACTCCACCACCCGGAGCAGCATCAATTGTGACTAATTTTAATGGATGGTTGGGATCGTATCGGATATTTGGGACTCAGGTGAAGGGATTGGTCAGATGGCTCCTTCCAAATTAATTGCCTGGCTCCTGGCTCGCTGTCCACTTCTCCAGCAGGAAGGTGTTATTACTAGAAGCATATAGCATATATTTGAGATCCGGACGAGACGATTGTCTGCTGCCGCTTACATGGATTCTCCCATTAACAAACTATTAATAGAGAACCCTTCCACCTAGCCGCGAAGTCAGCGGTGTTCATTTCTTCACGTCTGTATCTCGACCACGACGAGAAGGAGATGATAGCGAACGGCTTCGGTGCCAATTTTCCAATATGATTTTTCGATAGAATAATTAGTTACTAGTCTAGCGTAAAGCCCGCCCAAGGGATAGAATTTGGAAGACTGAATTTCTCCTCTACTATTAGCTATTAGCTAGAGAGTAGGGTGGTACTCTATCTAGCTCTAGAGCTGTCTAGAGAGAGGAGAGAGAGTGTTAACTGCATATTGACGACGTCAACTTCTTGGAAATGACGACAATCCAATTTATTATTGGACCATTCCAAATGAGATACGTGCACATTTCCAGGTCTTGTGCATATTCCCGAAAATTGCTTGCAAGGAACATGTGGAATGGTTTTAGTCGCTGGAAAATGTGAGGCTCAATACTACCATAGCAATCACATCATCACATCGTGTTGACTGGGAGAGAAGCATGGAAATCTAAAAAATCCTCCCACAACGTGCATGCTTTCTTTTGGAGTCCTCGACCATCTTTTAGTAAATTTATGGCATATGGCTTAGGAGTGCTGTTCATTATTCGTACGTCTGCATCATATCAGCAGGAGCAGTACATTCTTCGAGTGCCATTAACCTTTTTTTTCATATTTTAGAAATGCGCGAAGAATAAGGGGCCAATAATCTCGAAATCATCAAGACAGACGACGACGACTCCCAAGTCGACATATCTCTCTTCATTCTATTCTTTCGTCGTCACTCGTCACAAAACATCACCCAAAACATCCACATCCATCTCATCAATCATGTTGGGAATTAGAGGGGTTCGTAGGCCCTGTAGTAGTATTGTATATAGCAAGAAGTATAACTTGACCAGCGCAACCATGTCAGGCACATCAGTCACATCCCAGGCCCAAGCCTTTGTTGATAATTTCAATGAATCTTACGCTCAGAAGCATGAAGAATTTGAATCTCAATTTTGGGGCACGAAGATGGCGCTCAAAGATGGGAACTACACTACCGCACTGCTCTCCCGAACCAAGAAGGAAATGGAAGATCTCCTCTCTGATCCGAAACTTCTAGCAGAGGCCAAAAGTCACAAAGATAAGATTCAAGCATCAGGCGGTGATGTGAAGGATGATGATTCCGACTTGATGAAGGTTTTGGGGATCATCATCAGGACATGTCAATGCAATGACTTTCCCACTCCGGAGGCCAAGGCGACGAGGGAGAAAACAAATGAGATTGAAGGGAAGCTTGAACAGGCAAGGAATGAATTGATTTTGGGGTATTCCGATGCCGATGGTATTTTTCAAGCTACCAGCTCGGTAGGGTTGAGATCTGTCATGCGAACAAGTTCAGAGGAAGCGGTGCGAAAAGCAGCATATGAATCGTTGCGTTCCATAGGAGACTTTGTGTGCGAACGAGGATTTTTGGAGATTGTAAAGTTGAGGAATAGACTTGCGAAGATTCTCGGATTTCAGGATTATTATGACTATACTGTCACCAACGCTGAAGGGTTTGACAAAAATAAATTGTTTGAAATCTTGGATGGCTTGGAGAAAGGTACAAGACCTCTCCTGGTCAAGGCGCGCGAGGACTTGGAGAAGATGCATGGGAAGAAGGCTCTGGATCCATGGAATACGAGTTATATGATGGCAGGGAGTGTTATTAAGAAGATGGACCCTTACTTTCCATTCTCAAAGTCGGTCGAGAACTATATTAGATCCTATGCAGCCATGAAGATTAGCTACTGTGGCGCAACGATGACTCTTGATCTCTTGGATCGCAAGAATAAGTACTCGAATGGTTTTTGTCATTGGCCAGTACCAGCATGGGTGAAACCGGATGGAACCTGGGTTCCGTCCAAGACTAATTTTACTTCGTTAGCGGATCCTTCTGCGGTCGGGAGTGGTTTAACGGCTCTTAATACTCTCATGCACGAGGCTGGTCATGCTGCACATTTTGCCAATATCAAACAACCCAGCCCCCTCTTTAGTCAAGAACGCGCACCCACAAGTGTCGCATATGCTGAGAATCAATCAATGTTTCTTGACTCGCTTGTAGGTGATGCAGCATGGAGGGCAAAATATGCTCGGGATTTGAATGCAAGTCCCATTCCCTTCGAGGTCCATGAGGAAGAAATAAGGTCCACTCATCCTTTTCAGGTCTTCCAGTTGAGAGCAATGCTTTCCGTGTCGTATTTTGAAAAGGCGTTGTATGAACTGCCAGAAGATGAGTTGACCCCAGGAAAGGTACAGGCACTTGCTGATGAGATTGAAATACAGATACAAGGCGGTCTCAGTGCTCGTCCGCTGTTGAGTGTTCCCCATCTCGTCAGTGACGAAGCATCTTGTTATTATCAAGGGTACACTGTAAGTGTTGCGGATTCGTGACAGTCAGATTTCTTTCATGCTACTATACATTCTAACTCCCTCCTTCTCCTTTCTCTGGCAATAATAGCTTGCAGAGATGAGCGTCCATCAGACTCGCGAATTCTTTAAAAATAGGGATGGGTACATAGTGGATAATCCGAGTGTTGGGCCCACCTTAGCACAAGCGTATTGGGAATGTGGGAACTCCAAAGCTTTTCTGCAGATTGTCCATGATCTCACTGGCAAAGAACTATCCGGCAAGGCGTGGGTAGATACGTTGCAAGAGGACATGGACGAACATATTGTGCAGGAAAGAAAAGAATATGATGCAATGATTAAAAGGTGCGCAAACGAAAATCAAGATGAAGCCATTGATCTGGATATGACTGTGAAGTTCGTTGATGGAGATGAGATTATTTCTGATTCAAGCGAGTCTGGATTGCTCGGTGCATGCAAAGAATTTAAAGAGTTCGTTGCAGCTCGGACTGCGAAAGCATCTATCTAATTATTGAATGAATCCAATGGCATGTAAGATACTATCGCATACAAGTTGACACATATATTATTATTTTCTAGCTAAACTAACTCTAGCGAAATGTAGAGTGTTGATCAGGTATACATCATGAAGTAGGAATCCTCCATGCATCCAAAATCAACAAATTGGAGCTCTTTACCGTGTTCTGTCATTTCGTTAAAGACTTGGTCCATCATCGTCGAAACTCCACCCCACCACAATTGGCCATCCTTGTCCTTCACGAAATATTCATTGTTTGCACCCATAGTGATGCAATCAATATTATTAGCCCTTCCATTTTCTGTGAGAAGCTTATTGAGCCCACTTGGCATATTACCAAAGTGCTTCCAACTGCCATCTTCATAAACGACAATAAAATCATTCACTGCTCTACCAAATGCAACACAATGCACTGGTTTCTTGAGGAAGAAGAAATCCATTGACTGTGGACCATCCCAAACTTTCTTTCCGTCCTCAAAGGAGGCATAGTATCTTTCTTTGCTGCCCATTGATAGGTAAGTTGGCGAGCTCTTGTGTTGCAACAACTTTCTCGACAGTTTTCTTGGGATGCCATCTGTACCTTTCCAATGACCATGCTGATATAGAAATACTGCCGAATTTCCATTTGTAGCTGCACAAGCTATACGTCCTTTTTTCCCTGAGGGCGATTGAAGGATATGGTCCACTTCCTTCATGACACAAGATGGAAAACTACAGGCATACTCCTTTTCTGGCATTAGATCTTCTCTGTATTTTTGTATGGAATGATTGTGCGATTTCAGTGCTTCGCTTTCTGCTGCCAAGATTGTCTCACCAATGTCTAGCATTTGGCCATCGCTCATGGAAGCCCTCTTTCCTTTTTCTTGCAGCTCGTCAAGCTTGGTGACGCTCAGCTCTGGAGGATTCTTAAAGATATTTTCCACATCTCTCAGCGCACATTTATGCTTGAAGATATGCCTGACTAATTTATCAAATATTCTCAGTGTGATTACTGTTCCTGTATCACAGTGTATTTGAATTCTTGCTGGATTCGGTTCAGTTGCTAGTAGAAATGACAAGGTATTCGAACTCTTGTTTGTTGGAATTTCCCTGCAATTTGAGAAAGTCTTTGCAATTTTTCTCACTTCTTTTGAAGATAGTCGATGAGCAATCATAGTATGATTTGACTACATGTACTGCGTGGAATCCAAGGAAGTGTCTATTCAAAAGGTGGTAGGTAGGCAGTATGTACAGACAACCCTAATAGTGCTGCTATCCAGAGTGAATTACATAATATAACATATTCATATGATACAACATGAACTCACAACATACAACATAATCGAAAATGCGTAAGCAGACGTTAAACTTTTTATTTGAAGGGGTGTTCCAATTTTAAACTTCTTCTGCGCGCTCGCTGCAGATTTTGAATTCTATTCCTGCGACTGTTGTTTCTTTCTTGGGAAGAAAAAGGAAGAAAAGGTGAAAGTTCAAAGTTTCGTTGAAAGTGTATGAGAGGGAAAGTAAAAAGAGAGAGTATTTTCAAAGGAAGCGCGCTGTTTTTCAATACGACGACCAAAACTACAAACTCTTCCATTTAAAGTCATCAGTGTATTGTTACTTGGTACGCAGTTATCTAGTGCAATAAGCAATGATATGATGTGTACTATACGTCTTTCATTATAAGGTACACGACAAGCTCAATTGCAGTTCAGTTTGAAAGGAGGAAAATTCAATGAATTCCTTGTGGAGCTATTTTCTGATATTGTTACTTTCTATTCATGTGGAGGGATTCGCTCCGTTGCATAGGCATATTGCTAATCCAAAGCAATTGCATGCTGCTGCTGAGGAAATAGGGATTTCGCTTTCGAACAATGTGGAAAACTCTGAATCCACCGATCATGATTATGAAGATGATGATGGAATCAGATTTAGGTGCAGGGTTGCTTATGATGGTTCCAATTTTCGAGGTTGGCAGGTCCAAGCTCAAGGGAGGACCGGGCAGGTAAGACACGTTATGTTGATACTCACATTCTAGCGTGTAAAATCACACAAACAACAAACTTCTTCGCATCGCTAGATTTGACATACTTACCCAAGGAGAAAATAATGTTCATGCTATCTATTCCTACAGGGCGAGCTGGAGAAAATTCTGTCGTTGAGATTTAATAGAAATGTAAAGATAGTTGGAGCAGGAAGAACCGATGCAGGGGTGCATGCCCGTGGGCAAGCAATGCACTTTGATATTAACCCTCATGAAATCGCAACTAAAGGTGATATAGATGATAGCCTTGACACCTGCGGTAACTTTTGCAACCAACTGCAAATATCCATGAATAGTATGTTGGAACAGGATATGCGAGTGTATGGTTTGATGAGAGCACCCCCTCCCACGGATTATAAGCTTCGTGATGGGTCATCAAGGAAACTTAAGTGGCACGTGATTTACAAAGCAGAAAAAAAGCTATATACATATCGAATAAGTTTGAAGCCAAAAGCCATAACTTCATGTCCTTTGCAACGATATACGAGGGTTCATGTTGATGGTGAATTAATAGACCCACAATATTTGCAGCATGTGCTACGTCATTATGAAGGAGAGCATGACTTTCGAGCGTTCGCTGGTGCAATTGAGGCAACTGCTCGCAAGGAAGGAGTGGAAAAGAAGAACACTGTTCGAATTGTATATTCTGTTAACCTTATTGATGAAGAGGATGGGAATTATAGGATTGAGATTTTACTAAAGGGGGCTCTATATAAAATGGTGCGCAACATGGTTGGAACTGCCTTGGATGTCTGTAGGGGGAGATTTGATGAAGAGGCTATGCTTCGAATATTGCATCATTCTACTCAAGAGAGTGAGGAACCAAAGCAATTTGTTCGCAAAAACAACAAGTGCAAACCAGCACCACCTGAAGGCCTTACTCTGGAGAAAGTTTTCTTTGATGATGAATTTTAGGGGGATATGATGTTGATGGTTTTGCTTACATACAGTAAATAAGGATAATGAAAATCAATTATATGGTGGCGACAATCGAAATACTTGGGCAAATGAAACCACCCAGGGATCATATATAACGAGATGTCCTGGTGTTTGCAAATTAAATTGTGGAAGCCCTGCCAACCTATCTATCCAGCAAATGTGTAATTGCTGACAGCATCGGGGGTTTTCCAGGGATGTGTGCATGTGTCTGCTCTAAGGCGTGTCCCATCTGCAACCAGCAACTGTATTGTATCGGTAACGTAGGCTGAAAGGCTCCAGCTTTGCCTTTGAAAACACAAATTATGTTTTAGATGAGTCTGCTACAGTAGTTATTGGTGTATTATTGTATTATAAGCACTTTTCGAGCTAAAGCTGGCGTGCAGCTCTTTGCCTCGCGCTTTCTGCTTGCTTTTTCTTTCTTTTGATGTCATCTGCATTTCGCTCTGACCTTCTTGCCGTGTTCTGTGCAAGATCCTTCGCCATATCCTCCAAATTTTGACGGAGGCGTTCTTGTTGAACTTGACTAGCCTGGTCATCTCGTTGTAATTCCTCCAACTCTTGTGTAGCGGTGATGGCCTTCTCTTGAAGCTTCCTCCACTTTTCTTCACGGCGTTGCGTCTCCTTTTCGTCGTTGTAGGCAGTGCAATTTGCTTCTGTTGCGGATCCTCTGTTGTGACCCACGCCACCGCATGCTCCACATCGACCAGGTCTTTTGGTACTGCTCGAAGATGTGCTTGAAGGGATGCAATCAACATTGGTATTGTTACTACGAACATTTAAATCGCTTGGTCGTGAAGCAATCTGAGCAGTGCCGTGAAAATTTGATGTATTTATCATCTTTTCTTGTGTGAAAGAGACGTCACGCGGATTAGGCGAGAGACACGCAATGCAGATTTTGGCCTCTATAGTATTGCTGAGGGTGCACCTTTCACAATCCCAAGTCTTTCCTGAAGGTTGTCTGCCTGTATAGGTAAGCTGGGGATGTGATGGCATTATAACGTTGGACCGATCTTTTGCTCTTTTTGGTCCACGATCTGCTGGTTCAAAGCGAAGTAACCGAGCCTCGATGGCGAGAAGCTCTTTTTCCGACGGCTGGGGTCGATTATTTGAAGAGTGCAATAGGACATTTGGTGAAGGTTTTTGTTGCCTACTTGAATAGCTCTGGGTGTTAGTAGAATCAGAGGATTTCTCCTCATTTCCAAACTTTCGGACAGCGGGAGTTTTGAGAGTATGAGCAGTGCTTTGTGAGACAGAGGACTTTGAGCAATTATTATTGCTGACTGGTATGTGATTGTTGTTTGAAGCTTTTTTCGGCCTAATTCTAATTTCTGTTCTCCTCGACATATTATGATGGGTGTTAGACCATTTTCCTGTCATCTCATCAGAAATATTTTGCCTAGTAACAGGTCGAATAAGAAGTCCAAGCCTAATTTGAAGCCAAAGGATTGATGTGATAACCTCTTCCCGTGATAAAAAAGGAAAAGCGCCAGAGTTTTGGTTGACCATTGTGGTGATCTGGCGTACAGCATATTGACGCAGAGAAGATGCAGTTCTGGCCTCTCCATTACTGTCAACAGTGCCTACTAGTGCACCGTAGTCTTTATAACATTCCTGCCATCGCGTGTTAATTTCCTTGGAGAATCGCTCATCATAATCGTCCCATCCGTGCATCACGATGAGAGGGCAGATCTTCAGGCAAGATTTAACACTGACGCTAGAATCGTCACTACCCATCGTATTGATGACTTCCAATATTTGAATTGAATCCTGAGAATCTTCAAGTTCTACTATTTCATCTTCTTGATCAGATTCCAATAAATTTATAGTGCCGATAGAACTATCATCATCTTTGTCAAGAAGATGAGCTGCATCATCTTCAGAATCGTTTAGAACAATAACGTCTCGACGCTGCTTCTTAGAAGCATGGTGTTCTAACGTGTCATTAACTTCCAATGCTCTTTTATCATTGTTGTTGCTGCTATTGATCGCTGCGGTGCCAATTAATTCCTTTTTTATCGAAGACCTCCATGAATGGATATTGTTTGTAATAATACTGACAAGATTCTCACACTTCCACTCAAGGATGTCACCATTCTTTCGTCGCAAATCAGTCGGGGGAGTGTGCGAGTCGCGCGCTTTTGCACAGAACTGTTCGTAATTTATAGGCACAATGGCATTCTGCGAACTGTGACCAGTGGCAAAGGAACGATTGTACATGGCTGTAGCAAAAGATTCTCCTTCTTGTAAAATTTCGTGGATGGCGAAAAGAGAAGTAATCGTTTCATTATAGCTCCGAGTGAAGTGGACAAAGCAACCATGTTCAACCTGTAAGCGAGTCAATACTTTTTCAAGAGTCTCTTGCGTCACATCTGCACCGTGACGCTCTACCAATGCCTTGCACTGTTGACATCGTTTCTGCCCGGTGCATACCCTATCTCGAGAGTTATCTTTGCCTCGACATTTGGCGCCTTCTATAATAAACATGACTTGTGTGCATCCGCTTCTTTTCATTTTACAAAGCTGACAGTTCTGTCTTGGACAGCAAGGATGATTCGTACCGAGCTTGACACATTCTAACCTTCTATGCGCCTTTCCCTTCGCATGGACGCTATCGGCAAGGTCTGACCAAGATTTTCTTTCAATAACGAGTGGAATGATCCCATCACCTCGCTGAAACAAGTAATCACCAGCAGGTAACTCTCTTTCTTCAGAGAGTAGCCCACCATCTTGGCACTGCAAACGAATACGTTCTCTGAAATGCATATCCTCCCTGTTATCAACTATCAGCGTGATATTCTCATTATTTACTCTAGCAAGTCGATTTGCATCAATGGCACTGTTCCGAAAACTAGGAATGCCATTATTCACTGCCCATTCAAATACCAAGCAAGCCTTGGCCATCTTTTCACCCGCTGGTAAAAGTGCCCATTTTTCAATTCCTTCTCGAATGATTTCCTTCCTGACCAGATTCTTCTCCGCCATCCCTTCCATGCACGCAAAAGCATTTCTACTTCCCCTCGATATTTGTTTATCATACAAATTTGACCTGCATCGTGGCTGAGCAAACCTCTTTAAATCCTTTTCACAGAGACTTAGCTGCCTTGCCCCGTTTGAGTGCCTGTGATTACCTTCCTGTGCCTCGATGAGAGTGCATAAAATAGCAAATGGACCACTGGCATATTGTGGACAGTAGTTGGTACGCC
>Ga0306864_1000732_pt1 | contig 14658 bp, 10 predicted proteins | sample AntRauTorckE5430_FD_190448 | JGI IMG/M metagenome (GOLD analysis project Ga0306864, IMG submission 190448) | Saline lake microbial communities from Rauer Islands, Antarctica - Metagenome Torckler E5 #430 (v2) (version 2) | ecosystem: Environmental > Aquatic > Non-marine Saline and Alkaline >...
CGCTGAAGCTTCCAATTCTTTTTCTGGTGGATTTCTTTCCTCATCATCATTATCTTCGGAACAAGAAACGGAGATGCAATCATCCTGATGATCCTCATCTGACCAGCTCACATCGCTATCATTGATTCCCAATTCAACAGACATTAAATCCTCAACTGCTAATTGCCCCTGGATTGTGCTCGTGCTCGTGATTGTTGAAAGATTAGTGATTGATGAATGTCTTTCTCACTACTATTCCTAACAGTAGACAACAGTAGTAGAATGCATATGCAGAATGCAGACTTCTTTTTTGCTTTGATCTCTTTGTGAGAAATAATGGGAGTTGTGAATTTCTAAGGGCGCTGTTAACCTGAAGTACATACTGCACTGATGTTTCGTTTTTCAATCCAAGATAGGTTGGGAGTTCTGTCTAGGCCACCAAAAATGCTACCTACTGCTTCTCTTTTCAAAGAACAATAAAACCATCACCCATCATCACCCAACTCCCATCTCGCCATAATCATCAATCATCATACCACATCACACATTAGCATCATATCTCCTGCCAATATTTGGGACCTCTTGTTAGATAGCCATGTTTCGTCCATTGTCAAGCATTGGTAGATACCCATGTTTCAAACCAAATAGGTTCAAATGTCTTGGGGATAAAAGAACGTACACAAGTAGAAGAAGGTACAAATCTGCACATGCATTTCAAGAGGACTCCTCGCAATCTGAAGAAATGCTAGATGAACGAGATCTAGTACATGAACATGATCCCTTTATAGATGAACCCATGGCACTTGTCAAAGAATTAGCTGACTCTATCCGGGAATCTGTCAGAAACTATACTCAATATCATGATCTGAGTTTAGTAGCAATAACTGCATCGCGGTCATTCACAAATGGCAAAATACAGGTCGATCAAGGAGCTGATACATATTCAGAATGGATTGGACGGACTTGTGAAGAGGATGGAATTGATTATCAAACATGGAGAGTCGGAGGGGGGACCAATGCCACTGCACAGCAAATACAGAATATGATTACCAAAGCGAATAGTGTCAAGGATGTTCATGGTATTTTGGTGTACTATCCACTCTACAACAAGCCTTATATATTAGGTGTGGAGAATGGCAAATGGTCGGCTCAACAGCAGCAAAAACAAATTAAAAATGGATGTGAAGAGCGTCTGTTGATAAATAAGTCATTGTGGCCTGTGTTGAGGTACAAGACGAGGGATGATTACTTTCGAGATTCCATAGATCCTTCGCGAGATGTTGAAGGGTTGGGTCAAAATTACCATAGTCGAAAGCTATTTCGCGATCAGAGTATCTACATGGATAGATATGATGGGGTATCCCCCTTGGATTCGAAAGATGCAAAAAATGCATCTATTTTTCCCTGCACTGCTTTGGCAGTGGTGAGAATATTGAAAAAGTGTCTGACCAACGAATTTGATCTATTGAAACCACTCGGAAGAAGGTTCGAGGGCGTGACAGTGACAATCGTTAATCGATCTCAACTTTTAGGCAGACCTCTCGCTTCTCTTCTTGCGAATGATGGGGCGACGGTATACTCTGTGGACGCAGATGGGATCGTCTTGATCAAACCTGGAGGAACGATGGATAGATGTTTCAGAGTGGAGGCATCGGTCCAAGCGTGTGTTGAAAAATCATCTGTCATTGTCACGGGCGTGCCATCGTCAACGTATAGAATTCCAGCACAATGGATACAACCCAACTCTACTATCATAAATGTATCTTCCGAAGCTAATGTGGATGAAAGTGAACTACGTAAGATCCAAGGTGTGCAATATATTTCAGCAGTTGGTAAAGTGACTGTTGCTCTACTTGAGCATAACCTTGTGCAGTTACATCAAAATTGTCTCTCCTAAGCAACCTTTCACAAGAATGATAACCAATTCTTTTGGACAACTTTTGTCTGATCCCCGGAAGTCAGTGACGTTGTACCTCGAGAGACAGCGACTGTCTCCCGGAACAAAAAGTGAAGATGATATTTTGAGTGTTTGGTCCACGAAGACTGGAGATATGCATCTCATCGTATTGTCGCAATTATAAATGTTGATAAATCGAAGGTTAACATGACTTATAGCTATTTACTTATCCATAAATCTGATGCGTTTGATACTTCAACATTGTCGCCATCTGATTTTTTTTGTGTTGTGTATTGATCTCCTTGGTCTCTCTAGATACATCGATGAGGCACCGAAGTTGCTTGGATTTGGCTGCCTGGGGATATTTGTGGATATATGAGTTCTGTGATGTTTGGACTAGAGGCAGTAGACAAGACATGTTGCAACTTACTCACACAACAACAGCAGCAAAGAGATCAAATAGGCCTACCATAGATACATCAACAGTGTGCAGACAATGAAGAACTACTGCAGATATTCCAACGAGCATGGCAATTGAATTGTGCTTAGTCACATAGGTGCGATGTACACTATTATATCCTATTTTCCCGTTCAATACAAGACCAATACTTTTCTATTGCGGTACAATCCTTCTTGTGCAGATATCCAAGACTAAATCTTTGGCGTCTGAAATTATGAAAGTGAAACGTGCCAACCTTCTTGCTTTAATACATAAGTTTTTCAAAGGTTGCCCTCAGCTTGAGCGCTTCCACGGATACAGAGTTCGCTTTATCTTCAGCACTGCCAGTCTCATGCTGTATGGAGGCCTCCAATTCTCTTCCATAAATAATGACATCGTCCAAAAATTCAAATAGAGCATCAGCTAAATGCCTTTTCAGTATAATCATCTGTTTGGCGACTTTGTCCGCCAAAGCTAAAAAACATCTTTTGGCATAGTACCAAGTGTCGGCATCTAATTTTTTGTCAAATGGACGTAGACTCTTGCAGATGCGGGTGATCCCGAACGTGTAGTTACCCTTTTCGCAGTATAATGTTCCAATGACTAGATCGATGATGCATCCATGTTGTTTTGCGTCTAGAGAATTTCTGTCTGCCTGAGAAATTTCCTCTCTGTCAACCCGTTTCATGATTTCCTCTGCTGCCTCATTCTCATCATTCATAATATAAGAGACGCAGAGATTTGCGAGCACTATTGGAGATACTTGTAAGATGCTCTCGGGACTATGAGTATTTACAAAAGACTCGTAGTACCTTATACAATCTTTAAATTTCCCCCCCTGCTGTGCAAATATACAATGCCCCATATTGAGGATCCATTCGTCATGGTTGCAGCAATATTCAGCATGGTTTGTTAGTAGATGTTCCACCATTGAGTAATCCTCTCGCTCCCAGTATATAGACGCTTGTGCCATGACATTGCAAAGAAGAATGTCAATTTTCTTTGCAATGTCAGATTCAATGGTATGTGCCTCGTCACTGTTACCACTGTTCTTCGCATCATCAAGAGTCTTAACGAGCGATCGAATCGAAGCTGACAGCTTCTTACACGTGATTTGAAATTTGGGGATTGCTCCATCCGGACTTTCCATAGACATGATGGAGGCACCAAAAAAGTCATTCACATCTTGGCTCAACAAATCATAGGCAAGCTCGGAGTTCTCTGCGAGAATGTCAGCGGCAACGTCTTGGTATCCATGCTTGCAATATAGAGTCAGTATATTCTTGAAGGTCACTGGAGGGAATGGTGGATTTGATAAGAGAAACTTCATTTTATCGAAGGAAGCATTGACATCCTGGTCAGTATCGAAGAGAGCATTATTATGTAGTGATACAGGATCCAATTCTTCGTCTTTCCTTTGAGGCATGGAATCCATAATTTTCAGTGCACCTTGGTAATTCTTATCATTATATTGGATTGCAGCCTTGAGGTTGTATGCTTCTACGAGGAACGACTCTTGCAGTGCGAAGGAATTGAAGACAAATGAATGATCATTGCTCGAGTTATCAAGTTTAAATTGAGGATACTGCTCAACTGCCCTCGTGATAATCTCTTCGATAATGTCGCCGGCCTCTGAATATTGGACGAGCATGTAGTGACATAGCGCTACATTATAGGCAACATTTGCTTCAAACCCAATCAAGTTGTACGCATTAGAGAACTTTGCAAGTGCATCGTCATATTTTCCCTCCATGAAATCGAGAGTCGCCTCCGCACAAATGGTTGTTGGGTCATCTGGCACGCAGTCGTTCAAAATCCCTTTACACGCATCTAAATCTTCGTCGTCTATTCTAGCAGCCACATTGATTAGGAGCATTCGTTGAGAACATTTGTCTGTGTGTATTTGAGAAAGGTAGTCGGTGGCTTCCGCAACTGCTCCAATTTTCAACAAAGCGTGAACACGGTAGATTTGATAATCCTCCACTGCCGGGAAGAGCTCGGTGAGCCTAGTATACAACCCCACAGCTCGAGTGTAATCTTGATCATAATAATAGCACAATGCAAGAAGAGAGAGCGCTGCTCTAGATTTTGGAAAACGGTTCACTTGGTTCTGTGAGAGCAATGAAAGGATTCAATTAGAACATTCGTAAGAAATCGATTGAAACAAACGAAGTATAATATAACTCACTTCAAGCATGTTGGCAGCATTGTTGTATTCACCATCTCTTATGCATCCGTAGATTGCGGCATTCATGGCTGCAACTCGTGGCTCGTGGACAAGATGGAAAATTTGTGATTCTAAAACAGTTGAAATTTTTCTAAATAATGATTTTTTAATTGCAATTCGCCAAGTGGGCTATAAGTTATAAAGGATTCATTTACTAATTATAATACACTGAGGGACACCCGCGCATCTTACCCTTGCAAACTTTCCCACATCTGATCAACGTCCTCCCACTTATCTTTAGCAATCGCTTCCTGAATCTGCAACTTGATTGAGTCGGATCTTGCATCGAATGGACGAGAATTAGCATTGTTCATGGATTCCTCGAAGGATGCACTAACGTATTTGGCCTTCTCGAGAACCTCTTCTGGCAACCCAGCAAGTCTTGCTACATTAATACCAAAACTCTTCGGGCAGCCTCCTTCACCGAGAGTGTAAAGAAAGGTGATATTGCTTTCTTTATCCTCACTGGTATCTTCAGAAACATTGTGTTCCTTCTCATCAACGAAACATTCCATATGTCCCAGCCTAACTGCAGGTTTATCCTTCCAGTCCTCAAGGAGCGAATGATAATGAGTTGCAAAGAGGGTAAGGCATTGATTGGATTCGACGAGATGTTTGACAGCTGCACTAGCTATTGCTGTACCATCGAAAGTCGAGGTTCCACGTCCCAATTCATCCATAATCACAAGACTCCTTCTTGTAGCACCGCGCAAGGCTGCTGCGGTTTCTGCCAGTTCAACAAAGAAGGTCGACTGCCCAAGTAGGATTCTATCAGAAGCACCAAGGCGAGTGAATATCCTATCAAATGGCGTGATCGTACATTCCTCTGCAGGCACAAAGCATCCAATCTGAGCAAGGATAGCAATAAGACAGGTCTGCCGAAGGAGCGTGGACTTTCCTCCCATATTTGGTCCACTTAAGAGTAGAATTTTCGCGCCTGGATCATCTCCATCCTCGCCGCCCATTGTCAAATCATTTGGAATAAAGTTGTCACCGCTATGTGTAAAATCTACACATGGATGTCTTCCTTGTACGATATTCATACTGGGGCTACCATTAGACGGGCATGTTTTAATAATTGGGCGAGTGTTTCCTGCCTTTGCAGAGGCCTTAGCCAGTGATCCCAAGGCGTCAATCATTGCAGAGGCCTGTGCAGCTGAGGCCCACAAAGATCTCATGGAGTCAAACTTGGCAAATATTAGTTGCATGCCACGGGCTTTTCCACCTTTCATGACGTCGTATGCATTTTCAAGTTCTTCCACAAGCCTCTCTACGAATGGAGTTTGATACTTGTTGACTTGTTTTGCACCTTTGCCACGTTTTCCCTTTACAATGAAGTCGCTTGGTACTTGCACATTAATAGGGAGTTCAATAAGGAACTTATCCTTAGAATCAACCTTGATATTTGTGTATTTCCATTCTCTTTTCGCCAAATGGCTGGGTTTTAACACTCCAGAACACATTTCGTTCTTATAATCATCTAATTCTTGTTTGATTCTATCAATAGCGTCACAGGCTTCGTCAAAGTCATCGTCAATGCCTCGAGAAGGCTCAAAGTGTCCCTCAGCTGCTTTTTTACAATCAAAGTTTTCAAAGAACCAGTCTAAATGCTCGTTGAGCTTAGAGGGGAAGAGTCCACCATTATCAGTAGATTTCACAATTCTATTCAGCAGTCCGCTCTTAATTTCAATGCCATCAAAGATTTCAGGGATCTGCGATATTGCACGAAGTCCGTTCAGCAATTTGCTGAAGTCTCCGACTTTACGCCTTGTGTGTGTAGGAGCCTCGTAAAGCACGGCTCTTTCATTTGGATGATCACCATCTACACCAGTTGATCCATTTCCTCCCATGCTATGGACTCTGCTCAAAAGCCTTTCCATGTCACCACACTTTCCAAGTACATCTCTAGCTTCAGACATAGCGGCAGCAGCTGCGCCTGATACCAGCTCCTCAACAGCATCTGCTCTGCGATCGATATCAGCCTTTTGGAATAAGGGGCGAAGGAGCCAAGCACGGAGAAGACGGCTGCCGAAAGGGCTCTTTGTAAAATTGATTTTAGACCATAGACTTCCAGCAACGGTATTTGAATGTAAGTTTGTAAGTATCTCAAGATTGGCAAGAGTAGTCCCATCGAGGGAGAGGTGACTAATTTCTGATTCAGCAGATTTGTCATTCTCTTGCGAAACAAAAATTGCACGTGCAGAGGCATCAGTTCCATCTTCCAACCGCTGTTCCTCGGAAGCAAGCTGGTTCAAGGAAGGACGGTCCGAAGTTACCGCGACTGTGTCATTTGTAGCAGCGGGATCAGGTGGAATATAGGCTTTCATATCACCCATGCTAAGAATCTCAGCGTCAATCATATTCCTCTGCAAGTAAAAGAGAGCAGCTCCGAACGACGAAAGGGCCAAGTCTGCACCTCCAGTAACGCAAGCCTTAAGTACATCTGGCCAGCGCCCGATACCTCCATCGGGGCAAGACTCGGGCTTATTTTTTGAAGCTCGTGGATAGTACCCTCGTCTATGAAGCTCTGCTATCGTTTGTTCCTGGTCCCATGGCTTAATTTCAGAAGAGGTGCGCTGCATTCTTAATCTGATCTCCGGATCGAGGGCGTTCGACCGTGGAAAGATTTCGGTACAATTCACATTTCCGATGATACACGATGGCAAAATTGTATTTTTCATGGAATTTAGGAGTGCCACCAAAGTCTTGGAAGCACCCTCTGGTCCATTTTGAACAAGGATCTCACTCGGTCGATATTTGGTCAGTAGTGTGTTCATGCGCCCCCTGAGAATATCGTCAGCAAATTGTCCAAGTGTGACGGCACCGGTCGCAGCATCCACGAGGGTAACTCCATATTCACAGACTGGCTGAACAGAATCATCATCATCATCATCATTATCGGACGAGGATTGGTCCATATTCAATGTTATCTCCTTGATGACCAATAGCGGACCTATCCCACTATGAGCATTATCTCCATCCAATCCTCTTATGTCATCCATGTAACAAAACGTCCTCGTTCCTGAACTGACAATAGAACAAACTTCCCTATTGACCACCATTGGCTTTTTCAAACCCTTTCTCGTATTCTGTTTTCGCTCCTTTAGCATATCTGGAGTCTCGGTCTGCTCAACTCTTGCAACTTTATACCCGGCCCTGACAAGTTTCTCCATAAAATTCCCATAGCCAATCTCTGGAAACCCAGCATGGGCCTTCTGACCTTTCATGTATGAAAATCCCAACACTTGCACAGCTACATCAGCATCCATGTGAAAGATCTCGTAAAACTTGCCTGTCTTGAACAACAGTAAAGTATCAGCATACTGGGCCTTGATTTCCCACCATTGCTGCATTGCAGGTGTCACTTTCGACATGACACGTTCAATATCATCAAAGTCAACTTTCATCGTTCGTGGGTCGTACTCTGGATGAGACTTGGGACGACCCTGCGCATCACGGATTTGATCAGGCAAAAGAAACTTGAAGTGATTGTGTAAATGTGTTCCAGCCTGATTGACAACTCCATTCTGAGGAAACGGGATATTGGCTTTGGTCGAAGATGTCTTCTTTCCAGATGCAGGAGGGGTAGGTGTCAATTGCGACACGGGATGAATGACCCGGTCGGTCTTTGCAGTTTGTTTCACGGAACTATCACTCGCAAAAGAAGCAAATGCATTTGGCTTGGAAGTTGCTTTAGGCGGGGGAGTAATGAATGAAATCGTGGCACGTACTTTTCCTCCGGTGGAACGTTTCTTATAAGTCGGAGAAGTACGGAGTGAAGTAGCAAGCGGACGTTTCTTGGATTGATTCGCTTTCCCATTGCGACCCTTGGCAATTTCTTCATCATCCTCGTCGGTAACGTCCATGGCATCAAATTCTTCCTCTGATTCCTCCTCATCAGCTACAAATTCATCCTCACTTTCTTCCTCGTCTTCGACCTCATCATCAAATTCGAATTCTTCCTCATCACTCTCTTGAATCGTTTTTCTCTTCTTGACACTGCTCGCAGCACGCTTGGGAGATGCCGTATCCTCAATTTTGAATTTTTCATTGGTCAGATCAATGGTTTCAACTTCACCATCTTCATACAAGAGTGTGAATACATTGGAGGTACCGGATGCATTTAATTTCCGGTTTTTGGCGGTCACCTTTGCATTATAGTATTCTTGATCAGCAGGCCAGAAAACTGAAATGGCAGATCCCACTTGAATCGAAGCAAGGAGCAGCTCTTGCTTCTTGTTGCTGCCAGAGGAAATCAAAGCCTTGCCGTTGGATGATTTCTTGGTAGTGTTGGAATTCTGGATAGGGCTCGAACTGGTGATGATCTTTTTGGAAGATGCAGCGGTAGAAATAGACTTTGCCTTTGCCGCAGCAGTCTTTGGACTAGCTTTCGCATTGGATGAAGTCGAGGAGGAAGGCTTCTTGGAAAAAAAACTGAAGAGTGTTCCCTGTTTCTTTGCTGAACTTGTCATTTCTATAGATGACGGTTGTCGACAACAATGATAGTGGAGTTATGCTGTCTAATAGCTTCTCTACAATTTACGATTAATCGAATTCAGATAGTTTATCTTTTCAGGAGGTTCATTCAAGAGGTGATGATTGATAAAATGGTCGATCAAGCATAAAATTTGGATGCTGCTTTGATTCTTGTAAAAGAAGAGATTTTTTGAGGCGGAATTAAAATGGCGCGCATTATTGGGGTGGGAAGTGATCGATGAAAAGCCAAAAAACAGCAAAAAACGTCTATTAGAAATAATGACACCCGCCAACCGCCATTATCTCTGCCTATCTCTGCTCATCATTCATCATGGGTCATATTTCACATTACATATCATTGAAAAAAAGGAAAGTGCCTTCCAATATATTGCACGTACCTTACATATCATACATAACATCTTAGCATAAGATGAATACTATCGAATTACTTCGACAAGGATTGGGAGCTTTGACTATCGTAGGGGGAATGGCAAAGGTAGCTGCACCAGGTCCATATGTGAGTAGAGCTCAATGTTATCAGCAGAGTAGATGTACAACAACAACACGCGAAGATTTATTCTTTTTCTCTTCCTCAATCACTCGACTTTTCCCACGCACTATCTCTCCATCTAACAATTTGTTTTAAAGGCTCAAATGTGGCCACGGCTTCCTTCTTGGTTCTGGGCTCCAGCTGGAATATGGGAAACTATAGCTGGATGTCTACTATTTCTAGGTGAAGAATATCTTGATGTAGCGCTGGGTCTTCTATTCACATTCATGGGAGGCATCCTCTCTTCCGTCGTTTATATCAAGGATGAAAATGGGTTGACGCACTTTAGTGGAAAGGGAAAATTGGGCCCCGCAGGTACTCTCATGATCATTCCAGGGTTAGTATTTGCAGCAATGTATGTTTATGTAAGCATCGAGAGTGAAAGGTCAGAAATGGCACCATTATCAATGGTTGCATATGGACTGATTGGATTTATGTGGGGGGTATTTAGTTCGAATGTTGGGGGATCTGCGGCTACTGTTAAAAAGGAATGAACAATTATTGCATATCGCGCATGGAATGGCACTATTTTTGTTTGCGACAAAAGACTGATTACAGTACGCTCCTGTATTTTAAAGCTAAACAGAGGCATTTCATTTCGAAGGGACTCTTGAGGTTCATACAGTATATTACTCAGTCAGCGTCAAGGCTCATCAGATGCGTTCAAGTCGGCTCTGATGGAAACTTTGATATCATTGGGTACTACGATATTAGAAATGATGGCAATCAAAACTCAGCATACAGTACTTCCCACCCAATCACACTGTACGGTACCTGTGAAAACAAATTCTACTTCCTCATAATTCGGATGCATCATTCTATAATCCAGATCATGTAAGATACACAATGGAAAGGTGAATGATTTTACAATTGTAATTAATGGCTGACAACTCTTGGCTTTATGAATTAGCCAACGAAGAAAACATATTGCAAGAAGGAGTAGGTGAATTACAATTGAAACATAATGGTACAAACTATCGAAGTGTAATAAAGTATATCCTCGAATTAGCAAATCTTATAATTGACTGTGATTACTTAGAGCTTATTATAATGTGTGTTTTGACAGTCATAATTGCACAATTAAGCTTTGTTGTATCGATTTTAACAGTAGCGGTAGGTAGTGAGTCCAATCGACACTTCTCCTAGAGTTCTTCGCAGCTCCTTTCATCATACAGTTTGTTTGTTTTTGAAAGTTGTTTATGTGTCGTCTTATTTCTTATTTGTAATTTGTAACAATATATTTGGAGTCTTGTCTCTTCTAGTCTTGTCGTGGGTATTTTCATCACGACACAGCACGACGGGAGACGGGAATCCAAAAGATCCCAAAACAGGCCCAATTGCAGAAATAGGGAAGAAGGAAGAAGTGGCATTTTGAGGTATTTTGGCATATTGCAGGAGCCAGGTGCCACTCATTAATACAAAACACCACCTGGAAGTGGCAAGACATGAACTACGAAACCATCCCACGCGTCCAGGTTTTCCTATATGCAGATGATGTGATCACATCATCATTGGTACAGCATGACAACAGAAAACTAGAATTCTGTCCAGATCCATCTTCTCCACCATCTCGATCACAAAATGTACCGTCTACAATTGTCGCCCACAATGCTAATGACGAACTCAGCGGTAGCTCATCTAGTTCATCCTCCTCGACGTCATCGTCGCTCACGTCTTCTCCATCTATGTCGCTTCATAAGAAATCCCAAATGCACAACAGTGACCCTCTACCAATTGACCTCCAGTTCTCATTACCAGCAGTAATGATTATTATACTATTCTGTTTAGGACATGCCTCATTCTACGACCTTGTGACGCAAGCATTAGATCTGCTAACTGGAAGTTTCCAAAGTCGAGCGAAGTTGAATTTTGGTCTCATGGCAATAGGATTCTTGCTACTTCGATTATCAGGCGAAATTTGGTTTTATTCATCTGGTGTTGTTGATTCAGACCCATTCTACAATCAATTCAAAGAAACCAAGCTTTTTAGATTAAAATTGGCCAATAGTTATATTGCTCTATTTAAGGATAAGAAAAAAGGAGCAAATAAAATTGAAATACTCAAAAGACACGCACTGGTGAAGGATGTCAAGATCATGAAATGGTTTAAGCGTCATCCGAATGTCATGGTTGTGTCAAGTCTGATTGGGTTTTACCTATTCTATATTCCATGCGCGTACTTCTACGCCGAGACGTGTATGTGGTTTGTGGCGATATCACGACAAGAACTGATCAATTCCCTACCAAGTGTGATACAAACCGAAGGCGTCAATCCCAGTCCAATATTCCGGTCGATGCTAACCGTTGGACCTACTCCACTTCTGAGCCAAGATGAAATAGATAGCTGGAGCGAGCAAGCTGGAATAACGAAGCCTCCCATACAAGACAATGATAGTCAATCATGCTCTGCGATAAATGGTACTTTGGGTTCCTTTCTGTTTCTCGAAGATAGACTATATCTTGAAGATGATGCGTACTTACGGTCAAGACTGTCATCCTATTCTTACTACTCTTTTCTTGGAGAAGCTACAGCATACTTTATATCACCAAAGGGTTATTTCACCATAAGTTCTGTCGTGTTTGGCCTCAGTTTGTCTCTTTTAACAAAGGCAAAGGTGGGTTTCTTTAAACTCTAAACTGCAACAATGCAGTAGATATAATTAATCTACTACTTATAACGGAATACGTTCATTTTGAAACTCTCATTCCTCTTCGAAGATTCTGACACAAGAAAAAAATACAATTGTCATGTCATGATTCTTATGCGTTAGTTACTCTGTTGTGGACCATAATCCCTATACACTCAAATTCAAAGAAAGACCTAGGTTTCCAGGACCAACACCATTGGTAAATCCATTTGCTCCAAGCATAGGTGCGTACTCATCTGGAACACAGCTCAATTGAACATTGGCTCTTCCCTGCTGATAAGATCCCTGCAAGTTAAAGTTTGTATCAGGTACACGGTACGCCATACCAACATTCCAAGGCGAACTCTGTCCATAAAGCTGCATCTGAAGCTGCTGAATCATTTGTTGCTGCTGCTGCAAAAATGCCATGGCAGTACTCTGCTTCTCCGAACTCTTCATCTGCACATCCATGAGCTTCTTCCTGGTACTGGCAATATCATTCATGATGGATTGAAGATGGGATCTCTCTGCAGAATAATCCCAATCGGATCCTTCCCTAGTGGCCTCCTCTGCTGCAGAAGAAAATTGCGAGTCAGACTGCAACATTGCCTCATAATCACTTGTCTCAGAAACACGTGAAGCTGATCTGTACATCTCCAGTGCCTTCTCGCGGATGAGTGCGAGTTGGCGCAAGTAAAGAACCTGAAGGGGAGCATCTAGTGCTGCTTCAAGATCTTGGAGCTTTTTGTCGTAGGTTGCAGCAGCAGAAGCGTCATCTCCTGCATCAGGTGCCTTTTGGATGAATTCCTCAAGGGCTTGGTTGCAGATGGTATCAGAAGTTTCTCCAAATGAATCAACGGTCGTTCCTTCGTCAACAATTTGGGTGCGTAGATCTTCAATCTAATGGAATGGATGGTGATGTGTTGTGGAGGTAAACAGATTCAAAAAAGTATGAGATAAAAATTGATTTGCTGATACAAAGAAAATGAATGTAATGCATCATGGCAAATGGTGATTGAAAGATGAGGGAAGACGCACCTTCTTGGTTGCCTGATCAACGATGCTACTCTTAATATCTTCACAGACACTCGAGTAGCTGGCATCACCTCCTCGTGGAATGTTTTGGATAATTCCCCATGAGCCCGTAGTGGTGAAACTTCTGTTGGCACCCACGTAAGCGATGCATATTGCAGAAACAAGATTCGTAAGTCTAGCCATTTCGATAAATTGAGAATGAAAAGGTTACCTTGTAGAAACGTAGTACTGTTGTGTAGCAGTGTGAGTGTAAGTAGGGCTTACTTGTCGTAGTGATGTTCAAGTAGCTGCCAAGTGATGTTTCACGGTGGTTTCCTGTCTAGCTTGGGCTGAGGATCGGCTCAACTTTCAACTTACGCATGATGAGCGACTGAATGACTGACGCCTGTAGCTAGCACTATGTACCAATCCTTCACTACCTCTCTCTCTTCTCTGTCTCTTTCACTTCGTTCTTCTTTTCTCTTTTCTCTTTTCTCTTTTCTCTGTCCATAAAGAAAGGCCTTCTGCACTCCCTCCTCCTCCACACATCATAAACACAAAAAGCAAGCAACAAGCGCGCAAGGTGACTGACCGACTGACTGACTGCAAACGACAAACCAAAACACACACAGAAGAAAGAGCTTCTTCGATTATAATTCCATAGTTGCGATAGGTACTACTGCACTCCCACAAATTTGCCAAATCAGACAATGTTTGTTCTCAAACCAGACGGTGATAGCGGAAGTGGAGCTGAATCACAACTCAAATCCAGTGCTAAATTCTTTGGTAAGCTAGGACTCTACTTTCTTGCAGTCAGAGCAGTGCACGTATTCCTCGGAGCCCCATCCGAAGAAAACACTTCCGAATCGTCCTAAACTCCTCCTTTGCTTCCATTTGTGATTCTGAGATACACCAAACCATGGCGTTGACTGAAGAACAAAAGGAACGGATGAGGAAGAATAAGGAGAGAGCGTTGGAAATTAGAAAGAAGAAAGAGGAAGAAGCGAGGGCCAAGCAGCAACATAGCCTTGCTGGTCCTCAACACATCACGCACACACATTATAATAATGCAAATAGCAGAAGCACACACCATGGCTCCAACGGAGGAGAGAGTGCTCCAAGTAACAAGATAGAGAAGGAGAAACATGAACAGGAAATGAAGGATGAAGGGGAATTGGAACAATTTGAAATAGACGCATCACCTTTTGTTACAAAGCACGATGCTATGAAGATATATTGTCTGCCCGCTGGAACTCTAGAAGTCTGCGAATTCGTCGAAAAAGACAACCCGCGGAACAATAAGTTTAGCAAGATGAAATTATATCATAGGAATGAGATCAGGCGGCGGGCTAGAGAACGGTTTGATGGATTGGACGGGTTGTTGGAGGAAAGACTGAAGAGGGAAAGGAAACGGTTCGAAAGAGATTTTGAGGATGTCAATGATATTTT
>Ga0306864_1000734_pt1 | contig 14636 bp, 11 predicted proteins | sample AntRauTorckE5430_FD_190448 | JGI IMG/M metagenome (GOLD analysis project Ga0306864, IMG submission 190448) | Saline lake microbial communities from Rauer Islands, Antarctica - Metagenome Torckler E5 #430 (v2) (version 2) | ecosystem: Environmental > Aquatic > Non-marine Saline and Alkaline >...
GAAAGGAGGAAAGACTCACATAATTTTTCTCATGGGAGGCTCTAGTAAAAGGTAGGACAGTTTCGACTTGTGGTGTTGAGCAATCCCGTCTGTACGGCGTATAATTTGCATCCGATAAAGTTAGTAAATTTACTTGATGCGTAGGAGTGTTTCCTTAAAAAGGCCCTTTATCTTCAATTTGAGTGTACAAAACAATCCTATTTCACATACTCCCAGTGCTTAGAAATTTAGACTTTTTGGCGCAATCTTGCTCGATCGTTTTCAGGCGGCATTGTTGGAAAATAGATTTCTGCCAGCTTCCTATCTCATACTTCCACTAGAGAACTAATCAAGATACCAATAGATCATGTCTGCGCTCCCTGAAACTAAGATTGACTGTTCCAAAGTCTGCGTCAAAAAGTCAACCTTCTCCAATGAAAAGACTGGAGATTTTGATGGTGCTTTTGCCAATGTCGCAATCAAGGAAGGTGAGTTTAGGTTTTCCACGGACCTTGTATCGGAGTATAGTGTGATGATATTGTTTTCATAAATTGAGCTTTGGCAGACCCCCATCCGTCCCCGTCATGTGAAATAATCTGATTGAAAAGGCACCCTTCGTTATCAAATACCGTTGCACGAAGATCTTCCAGCTGAAATGATGCTAGACTCGAGTCGCACAATCGCACAATGCACGATATAAACACGTCATACAGTTGCAAATCAATTCATAGAAATATGTAGCTCGCAACGCATTCAAAACATGATTGAAACGACGAGGATGCCTAGTGCCACAATCAAGGTTTGGGCGTAGAGAGTGGAAGATCATGATTTATGTCCGCAAGAACTAGCGAACGCCATCTCTGACACCTTTCCTGTTTATTTTCCGTATCAAAGGGGAATTGATCGAGAGAGGAGTTGTCCGCCGTCTTCCCGATGGATTTGATGGAATGACCTGTCCTTACATTTTCACTTGGTCCACTGTAAGACCAAACAAGGTAAGCCACTGCACTGATATTTGATTTCCAAAAACTCTTTAAGTCAATGCGAAACTAATAGCTTTTCCTTTTGTTGTACAAAGACTTGGGCTATGGCTAGTGGATGCGCTCCTTACTATAACACCTGCAAAGAGGGAACTTCAAATACCAACATGGTCAGAGATTTTGATAAGGATACTTTCGAGATTTTTGCTAACAAGGACATTGTGGTAGGAGAAGAACTTCTTCACACATACATTTCTCTCAAGTGGCGCACATGTTTCGCAGAGCTTAACGAAATTGTTCATGCTGATGAGAAAAAATAAACAAAATGTTAGCTATCTATCTAAAATGTGTCATGCGATGCATGCGTACTGAATCATAATGAGAAGACCACTTTTAAAACAAACATCAAATTCATGTTTACTGACTCATGTTTGGAAAGTGCTCTCTTATTGAATTTTATTTTATTTGGCATTCTTATGCAGACGAACGCCTAGTTAGCAAAAATACCGTCACAATTTTCCCGACAATATTTGGGCAATTGCTTCTGTAGGAATGCCTTGTCGCTGATGGCATCTACAGAAAGATCAATATTGAGGACAATTTCATCATCTGGGCAAGTCATATTCATAGATGAATAGACTTGATTCATGGTATTCTGTCGAACTTCTACCTCGACATTGTCGCAATCGTCACAATACCACCATTTGTCCTCGTACTCTGCCCAAAATGGGAATGGAACGCAACTGACGTAGCGACATCCTTTGCAAGGAGTTCTCTTCCCATCGCTTCTAATGAGAACGATGAAGGTAATCAATATTAAGGCGATGCTTAAAATTGTACCAAAGAGACGAACAAGTATATTTTGAAACCTGGAAAGGAACCCTTTTTGAACTCCAAAAAATGACTTAGATAGACGTTCTAATTTGGTAAGAGCACAAAGGAATCCGTACACCATACCACCCAGGTGGGTAAAGTTATCGACAAAAGGAGTTAGTCCAATCAGCACGTTGAGTAGAATATCCACCAGAAGCCAAACAAGTACCTTCACATTTCGAAACCTTTGCCCATCATTCGAAATGTTCACCTCCTTGCTGAAAAGCAGGTTCCAGTTCGTGGTTATATCAGCTATGCATGCACCAATCAGTCCAAATATACCTCCAGAGGCTCCAACCGAAATATATTCGGGCAGGAATAAGGCGCTGAGAAGGGTGCCACCTATTGCTGGCACGATAAATAGGATGGCAATCGCAAAGAATCCATGGTTCATCTCAACAGCGTATCCAATAAACCACAATGCCACCATATTGAGAACGAAGTGAATGATTCCCGCATGTAGGACCATTGGCGAAAATAAGCGAAACCACTCATTTTCCTGAACTATCAAAGAAGTCTGCTTCGCACCGACCTTAATCAAAGTTTCAGCACTTGGTCCGATCATGGGATTGATACTCAGCGGTTCTATCTGCCAGCCGTTCACTCCAATGGACAGTATGAGACATGCCGTACAAATGACCATAACAATGTATGTGAAGAATGGTTGGTTGAAGCCGCTGCGACACAGTAAAATCATAACAAGAAATGGAAATGGGATGATATGGTTAGTATCATGGGAAAAGATAGATAATGGAGGATAATGGGCGTTCTTCCTATCCCCAGAAATTTCAATTTACTCACGTATTCTTTGCTCCTTCAAAATCTGACCAAGAGAGGTAAGGTTCATTATTTTCACGTCTCCAGGCAGCGTCTTCTGCCCACTCAATATCCGTCCTAATCCCTGTCAAGTGGTCGTATAAACCAATAATTCCCCATGGAGTTTTCTCGCCATATGTCTCTCTCCGCTTCTGTTGCGCAAATGAGAAATCTCGTAATCTCCTCATCAATGTGGGATTTATTTTTTCGTCTTGATCTGAAACCTCATTCCTATTATTGAGGTGTTTAATCAGCTGGCTTGCATCCCTTCGTGGCGGTACAATAAGTTTCTGAGGTGATGAGGCATCACCTCCATTTCTAATCTCGATCGGTACCCGAGGCTCGGGTATGAGTTTATATTCTTCCTCATGATCAGTTGATTTCAACTGCGTTCTCTTTGTTTCATCAAGCGGGATAGCGAATTCTGTATTGTCGAATGCTTTATTATCCTCCTCAAATGCTTCAAATGAAGCTTCTACGCGTTCTGCTTTCGATGGCATTGGTGATGAAAATGGCCACATTTCTTCAGAATCGATCAGGGCGCTATCCTTTTCCGGGCTGTGCAATGTTGTGTTGATAAGATTAGATAACATTATGAAGTCTCTACAACAATCAGATATTGGAACCATTCAATGCTCACCTTTTCGTGAATTCTGTCCGTGGGAATGAATTCTGTACTTCTTCGTCGTCTTCTGTGGACAAAATTCTGGATGTTTCTAGTTCGGTGGTCTGTAGGCCATTTCTCGCTATGAAGATATCTGAATTATCTTGAGTCTGATCCAGTTGAGACTCTTGAGCATCTGCTTCTTGATTTTCGCTATCGATATCCTCGTTGGTTACGATATCTTCCTGTGCGTTTTGATCGATGTCGATCTCATGCGGAAGATCCGAAATCGATTTCTTTATCCTCATAAATTCCTAGGCTGTCACGTTCTGATGTATAGGTTGTAAATACTTTTATGTTCTGCGAAGTGGGATTTGATGTGAAGGAGGAGGGGAACACTGAGGAAGCAACGCTTCGATTAACAAGGGAGATTCAGATAAAGACAGCCGTCAGTCGATAGTCGTAAAGTCGTTACTGGCGTAGAATAAGTCACTGCTTTGGCCAGGAGGAAAGTTGCAAGTTAGGTCGCTGTGGTTTTATTCAATTCGAAATTAAATACAGAATGAGCAATAACTTTGTACCGCACAGTGAGCAATAATGTAGTGATCTTGAGTTTGAAGTTCGTTGTTAGTTGTATCATCGTTGTATCTTCCGACGACGCCTCATCACGACTCCTCCTCACATTCTTCATTCTTTCAGAAGATTTTTTTAAATTGATATTTACCAACTTTTTGGGTGCAAATGAAACGTTCCTATAACTGTAACAAAAATAGTCACTCACTTATTTTGAAAGTTAAATGTGAATGTGTTTATATCCACATGTATATCATGATAATGTGTCCATGAATAGGTCTCTTTTATTTGGTCTATTAATTTTGGCAGTGAGCCAGAGAGGTTGATGATTCCGAAGATTCTAAACCATTTTGCTGATACTACCATTCAACTACTAGGTTCTTTCAAACCCGCTAGCCTCGTAGATGCAACTTTTTACCACTGACCATCTACTATGGTATCATGATGAAATTAGAGATTTTGATAGCACTTAAATCATTGTTTGCTTCAAGTAATTTAATGTGCGTCATTTTGCAATCAAATCCAGTCCAACCTTTGAGTTTGCAAATGTGCAGTTCAAAGGTCTAGCTAGTCGCTAGTGGACTGTAGGTACATGTTTGTTATTTTCCAAATTTACTTAGCTGAAGTCGTCCACGTGATCATCTTCCTCATCCCAATCTAGGCAATCATCCATCATGGAATCAGCTTTAGCGCGAAATTCTGTTAGACCAGCCATATCTTCCAAATAACTTCCATCGGCATTGCAACAGACCTTCTTCACAAAATCAAATTTGTCCTTTTTGTATGCTTCCACGACACCGTCGCAGCATCCTGTGCAATATTCAAAGGCAGGGACCGTAGGAGTCATCATTGTGTAAGAAACAATTGATCCGCGAATTTGATGTGGCATAATGCCGAGTGGTGATGTAGCATCAGAGGCTTCCACTGTTGGTGAAAAAGATGATGATCTCGTTCCAGTCGAAGGAGCAGGTGCATCTTGCCTTTCCTTGTGATGCAATAGTGAAATGCACAATTCAACAGCCATGGAAGATGCCAGGGGTGCTAGCCCTGGTCTGGTCACGGTGCATTGTTGATCCAGCGTGCGATTGTTGGTGGAATTCTCGGGTGCGACTACATCATTGCAAAAATAGCAGCCAAGACGGCCATCTTTGTTCCCTCCGTGGCGCATGACAAGCCACGAATCTAAACCCAGAGCGGCATTGATCATCATTTTATTGCTGGCTCTTGCCATAACAGTTGGCAACCATCGGCTCTCTCTCGTGTCGGTGAGTAAGAATACCACATCGGCATCATCAATCAACTCTTGCATTTTTTCAGTGTCTTCACGAACAGACTCTTCCTCTTTCGTATTAAACGCGTGACCCGGCATGGGAATGGTGAGGACGTGGCCCTCGCTATTGATCGAAGGCCCAGCGATACGTTTTAAAGCTTCTGCTGCTGCAATTGCTTTATCTTTTCCTCCTCCTTCACAGTCTTGAATTTCAAACAGATTTTGGCGCACGGGGTTACTATAGCTTACTTTTCCATTGTCCGCAAAAGTCATATTCCTCACACCCCATCCAAGCAAAGTGCGTGCAACAGAACAACCCAGAGTCCCAGCTCCAAGTAGTAGCACACGCATGGAGCTCAAGTACTCAAGATCAAGCGTTGGTATCATACGCCACTTCATTAATTTGAGATTCAAATCTGTTGCTTGCTTCGAGAGATGTGCTGTCGATAAAAGCGGAGCTAGATTCACCGATCTTGGCCCTGGTTTCGACCTAGCATTGAGCTCCCATCCCATGGCATTGTACTTCGTTTCACCGGGGTTTTGCTTGGCTTGCCATAGATAATCGCTCTTTACTGGTAATTCAATATACATCAAAAGACTGGAATCGTTATCTGCACTTTCGGGCGAAAAAATAGATTCATTGTCAACGCGACGATTCACACAGGGACGGAATGAAATTACTTCAGTAGCACCTGAGATGCCAAGTTTCAAAACCAGATATGCCACCAAATTTCTCAATGTCCATCCCACGGGTGTAGGACTAGATATGTTGCTTTCACAGGATGTGGTTGGATCAAGAAAGGCAAATTTGCACCTACTCTTATCTTCTTGTGATAAATGTGTATAGTTTTCAAAAGACAAATCAAGACAATTATATCCTCCTTCATTATCACGCATGACAATGAAAAAGGGAGGATATCCCAATCCTTTAGCGAATCGTTCAAGCCGCAAATCATGCACTGCCCTGTGAAAACGAACTAAATCACCCCCCGCAATTTTGAACGGCAGTTGAGCAGACATTCCATCTTCCTTCTCCTGAAACCTCATGGATTTCCCAGTAACTGGGGCGAGAACTGGGAAGGCAAACCAGTACACAACTTTATGGTTTTTGAGGTCCAAATGACACAGACAAAAGAAGGATGTCAACGCATCTAAATTCTCAGTTTCTGAATTATCTTCTTCGTCGGTAGAAACGCCACAGGCTTTCAACAATGCCGGGAGGCAGGATTCATTCAGTAATTCGTTCTTGTTGACCGTCTTGAATGATTCAATAGTGTTGAGAATTTGTATCGTTCCATTTGACATGACTGAATCATTCTTAGTAATACCAATATCAATATCAATGTCAATGTCAAAGTCAATATCATCTGCACCAATCTGTTCCGTGGCATCATCCACGATAGAATCTTCATCCAGCCGCATTCTACCTGGGACTAGAGCTGCGGGAGTTTGAGAATTATCAGTCCTGTGCTTCACATTCGATTGAATAGTGTAGGATGCTCTTATTGCAATTGGGTCCTCGCTGAGTTTGATTGTATTGAGTTTGTGTTCACCCAGCTTCATCCAAAATGACGGGTTGGGATTGGATTGAAATGGGACATTCTTGACAATATCTGCTGGCATGCTGATTTCGTTTCTAATTTCCAAGATGCCTTGAAATGGAATGAATGGATTGATTGATTGAAGGAGATAGAACTCTAGCTAGAAGAAGAATCTATTCAATAAGTGTTTTGTCTTTGGAGCCAACTAATAAACTGAATGTTGAATGTGAACACAACAAACATGCTTTCTTATTTTTCCTCCTGTTCTGTGAGAAGAAGAACTTTGGAAGAATTTTCTTTTCTCTCGTCTTTCTAGTTTCACAGTATGTAAGTAGGGATAATAGCAGTTGCAAGGAAACAAATAGAAATTATCCTTAATGGGATCCTTCTTCCCGCGGAAAATCTTTGGTGTCAACGATTTCAAACATCAGCGCAACACATCAGCAAAACGGAGGGCGGCTTCTTGCTTCGTGCTCGTGTGGTCAGTGGTCACTAAAAACGATACTGCACTGAACCAAACTCAGTGCTTTTCATATTGCATACATTCCCTTCACACATGAGATACTTACTATAAGATAAAATAGTCAGTAACACACACAAAGTCATCATCATCATCAAAGGATGAAAGAAGATCTAACATCAACTAAATGGAAAGGGGGATGGAGGCCCCTTCTTGGCTGCAACGAGAAAGCACTGGCTTTCTTTCGCATTACTCTAGCTTTCCTCCTTACTTCCGAGCTCATTCTTCGCTACCGTTTCCTACACGTATTCTATACTGACGAGGGGACGTTTCCGACTCGTCTTTTGCTTCCGCAGATTGATATGCTATACAGAGCAATTTGTATTCATGCATACTCTGGATCCATGCTCTACCAACAGATCCTTCTTACCGTCCAGGTAGCCCTTGCCTTTTCTCTTCTTGTTGGTTACAAGACGAGAACTGTTTCTGTGATTTCATGGTACATGTATTTGAGTCTCACTCTAAGAAATACATGGCTGAACTTTATATTGGATAGATACTTCCACTATCTCTTGTTCTATGCCATGTTTTTACCAATGAGTAATATATGGAGCTTGGATGCACACCTTGCACGTGATGAAAAGAAGGAAGGAAGGAAGAAGACAAATGAAACAATCGTCTCTCTCGCAACTATTGCATTGAAATGTCAAGTCTTTTGGATCTACTGGGATGCTGGTCAGGGAAAATATAACGACCCCCTTGGAGGTTGGAGCCTGGCGGCAGATCCATTACCTGCGCTAGATTCGTACGCGAGACATACAATATGTGCTCGGTATATGTATGCCTTATTGACACCCATTGGTCTCAGGTACATGACTCCAACAGTTGTTTATGCGGAGTTACTGGCATGCCCAATCACACTCCTGGGGAGTTATTTTGGAAGTCGAAAAGTTGTGTTATCGTCTATTGCATTGATTTGTTCTTTGCACTTTGGTATTGCTCTGACAGTGAGGAACACTTTCCTTCTGGGTGCAGTTGCCTGTGCTGCGTGGTGCGTCTTTCTACCTCCCTCGGAAGATGATCTTGAACTACTTTCGTTGTTGCGAGGAAAGAACAATGCAAAGGAGAGAAAGGTACACAAGGGCGTGTCTTCCAAGGTAGCAGCCCTAGTTATCATTCCCATGACGCTCGGGTGCTTATGGTTCGAATTAATAAGTGGTGAATGCAATCAGAGTATGAAACATATTTGGAGCACGGTATTGCATAACAGGTGGAATGTGTTTATTGGCGCTGAAGAGTATGTAACTTGGGAGATTGCACCTGGTAGATTAGCGGACGGTTCAGTCGTTGATGTTTGGGGGCGGAAGAGTGGTGTCGAATGGGATATGCCAGGAACTGGGGCTCCCTGCACGTCAACTGCAAGGCCTGGTAGGTGGAGGTCCTTTCCATATTTGGCTGAACTAGAGGGGGAAGAAGGGGAGGCTTTGTGGAGCTACTTGTGTAGACAATGGGATGATGAGAATGGCGTTCATCAAGGAAACGAGGGCCGCAGGTTGTTGAGATTCAATTTCTTCATGCTGCAAGCAGACGTTCTTCCCAATATGGGGTTTTCTTCTACTCGAAAGCGACTCATACATTCTCACGACTGCACCAAAGTCTACGTACATGACAAGGACGCTACTGTTACGGCGGACTCGCAGCCTGATTTATAAGTATAAGTCACTTATCACTGCACCAATTAAACTAATCATAAAGACAGAATACTTTTATGGGAACCCTCCATTACTTTATATCTAAATTCTATCTGATTCTATTCGTGTTTCTCGTGAGTGCGTTGTCCAAGCATTTGTACAAAGGGGTGAAAAAGAAGTCTCCGCAGGTAGACAAAATTCAGAGCGAATGCCAGTAGCAGCATCCCATTAAAGAAGGAATAAATCACCATCCCAACACCAGGAGTGAGAGCATGCTCAATATTCTGCAACCACATTGTTGACTCAAATGCTGCCGAATACTGAACGATGAATGGCATCACAAAGAACCTGCAATAAATGAATGTAGGAATGGCAACAACTCGGTGCGCGAACTTGACTATCTTCGTGTTCCGAAAGATGCTACTTTCAGGAGCATTGATACAAATTTGTAGAAACTGCAACATCATGCTGCTCAATTCTAGTGCAAAGATACAGATTGCACCTAGTCGGCGGAGTCCGCTGAAGATATATGTCATGACAGTGAGCGCAAAATAGATGGAGTGCTCTAGCATTGGTCGACAATAGCTCTTCAAGGATTGTCTTGCCGAAAGAAATCCTGCATCACCTGCGCAGAGTACCAACAGCGCCATGGACAAAAAGTGAAAACTTATGCTGTGAATTTGATAAGAAGCTTGGCCTAAGAAAAAGTATCTCAACGCGGTATTCTGATGGTCAAAATCCGAGTCAAGGGAAGCGCCCTTGAAAGCGACACTTCCTGATAAATCCCAGCAATTCTTTGTTTGAGCGGTCTCGAGTCCCCCTACCCACACCGGCCAGAAATTGGACGATGAGAATTTAACCAATGCAAAAGAGCAGGAGAGCATACAGAATAGTAACCTGAATACTGCAGTAGCATATCGCGGAGCTTGAAATAGTCTGAGGGCCTGTGTGGCGTCCAAATTTTCATAGGGGGTTTGCGCCTCGTGGCCTAACGATCTACGGATCGTGTGTCCCGTCTGAATCCACAAATCATTCAAATACTCTAGTGGTGAATTATCATTCAGTTCACTCTCATCATCGTGGCTCCCATCCTTCTTCTTCTTAGTGAAGACATACTCGGATGAGGATAGCAAGTGCGTCGATTTTGAATGAACCAATGCTGCAAGCCTGCGCGGAGCCAGGTATCTTGGGACAAGTAGATAAACAATCAATACTCGTATGAGTGACAATACAAGTGATAAGACAATAATGGATTGTACATCAGAGAGCGCATCCCTTTTGATATATTGTCGTAGATGCCGTTGTAAAAACCGATAGACTGCGACTGGGACTTCCACTAGATGGAATGGATCTCTTTTATTATGATAGGGAGACAAAAGAACGTCAGCCGCATTACTTATCAATGCAGAAATTGATTCCTGACCTGACGACAGCAAAGTATTACCAATGCCCGAACCTAAAGCATCATCTGCACTGGATGACTCTCTGTGGAAAGAGAAATGCCGCTCATACCACCGAACTGTGATTCCAAATAACGTGGGCAGGGAGACACACAGTAGATATAAAGCAATGGCTCCAAGTAGCTCGCGAACCCTACTTTTTTTCTTGGTAGGTGTTTTAAGCACGAAATGTTGTTTTCTCTTTCTTGACGATTTAGACCTAATGCTGCTTCCTACCGTGTTGGTATCCGGTGATTCCTTGTTTATGATTGTATTTACAAGAGACATGAGATTCTTGGGTTGTATTGTATTCGTTGTCATTTTGTCTTGCGTATTGATTGATTATTGATTATATGGTCTGAGGAATCTGCGGAATCAATCACCAGAGGATCAGCGGAAAAAGAGATAGGTGATGATCTGTAAAAGGAAGGAATCCCTGCAGAACCTACTCCTAGTAATCTGATATCTTCTAATTCTTGATCGGTTTAATGTCTTGTGATTATTTGGATAATGGTAGGATGTAGTGTACGGAAATGATGTGATCTCAAACTCGAAAAGTGTCAAGTTGTTGAGGTTAGACTTCACAACAGCTGACAGGCTCTTTTCAAGCGGCTTTGACGTCATCTTCAATTGTAAACCCCCACCAGACACCGCCAACAGAGGACAGACTGGGATGATGATGCATGATGCGGCCCTGAAATCAATTCTAAATTCGGAATCATCTACAACATGATATGTATTATCATACATATAAGAACTACATTTTCAATGTGAATTCCACATATGCAATCAGAATCTTCAACGTTCCTTGTCACAATCCCAGACATATTCTAAGTCCAGCTACGGAAACTACTTCATGTCAGGGCTCCACACAAGAATACGAGGAAAGAGTTCGAAAATGTGGATTATCATCCTTTGCATCTTTCATTGTTCTCAAATTGCCCTTTCCTACACGACGTATGCAGTCTCTTCAGGGCCCTTCATCGCCTCAAGAACCTTCAGCATTCAAAGATATAACGAAGCTACGAGTTTGGAACAGATAATTGCACGAAATACCAAACGAGGAAGAGCGTATACTTCCATCCATGCAGAAACTCTAGATTCGTCTGAGACTTTGCAAGACGAATGTGAGGAGCCGAACCCAGGTGATCGTTGTTCCCTTGATCAGCACAAAACGATCACCAAAAATGAGGGATTCTATCTAGACTCACAACCTGTCAAGACCACATACAAACCATTAATCAATCCAATTTTTATCCTTCCATTAATCGCTCCCTTCATAGCCTACATGACCTACGATGATGTGGCCCGACTCTTTGATGTTTTCATTAATGTGTTGGCATATGAAAGGAAATGGGTTCCTGCTGATGGAGGTGCATATCAAGCAAAAATTATCGCTCCGGCGATCAATGGAATTGTCGTCCCTACTATTTCAATACTGTTTGCGACATTGACTAGTAATACTATTTCAAGTCTGAGACAACGGCAGATTGACATCCACACATGTCTCAATTCGGAAGCAGGAGATCTCAGGGTACTATCTATGCTGGTAGATGCTTACCCGATGAATAGTCAAAAAGTGAGGTGTCGAGAATATTTGGATCAATATACGAGTAGATTGATTGCAGAGAGTGCGGATTCCAAAACATCGAAGGTCATGTATGGCAGCACTGATTCCGAAATGAATGGATTTGTTGCAGCACTTAATCAACTGGCGAATGGTAGAAGTAAAAGCAGTCCTCCTGATGTTGTGCTATCACAATCATATGGTGCCGTGGTCCGACTCAATACGATTCGAAGTTCTAGAATCACTGCCTTACAGTCAACGTTTCCAGTTCTTCACTATGCAATTTTGGAACTACTTGCAGCGTCTATTTGTATCGCTTTTTTAGTGGAGACAGATCAGGAAGTGTTAATCTTTCTGAATTCAATTCAGTTGAGGATATTGTGGACGATGCTGATTGGGTCGATCACAGCCTTGACTGTGGTTTGTTGGGATCTATCGTTTCCCTTTACTGGATCATATATTATTAGCAATGCAGTTGACCAGTTGATGACTATAAGAGATACTGTTAGAGCTGCCAGTGAGGATGAAGAGACTGGATAATTGGTAATTGGCAATAGTGATGGTCAATTAAAGTCATAATTATAAAATAAGAGGCCTTAGTTGACAGAAGATAACGATCTTTTCAATGCTTATTGGTGGTCATTTTGAATAATCCGAGATGACGGATAACGGTGGTTTGTTTGTCATTCTCCCAATATTGTCAGCTGATCGCTGGTATGTAGAATAAGCAATAAGCCCTTCATTCTATTCACGTGTAACGCGTAATCAGCAGAATTTAGAACAACAGCCATGGTCAAGACTGTACCGATCGGGGCTCTATTGCTTCTTGTGTTTCTGCCTGCAATCAAAGCTATTTTACCTACTGCCGCTATTGACATACGCTGTACTGACAATGAAAGTTGCGATACGACTCTTTTCGCATCCCAGGCTAGTTTTGGAGCGTTCCCTGACATGAATGCTGAAAGCAATGAACCCATGGCTCCAATGATTCCTCCAACTGACGATCCTCTGCTATGCAATGGTGCTTCAGCAGAGGATGATGATTTTGTTATCCCTGGATTCTCAAAATTTGTAATGATAGTGCCGAGGGGTGGTTGCACATTTCAGCAAAAGACTGCAAACGCTGAATTTCTTGGAGCGTCGGGGATTATCATCTACGGCACTTTGGCCAGTAGATATTCTCTGAATTCAACACTAATTGCAATGAACGACAATATAGTAACTCCAGAATCTGTGGTATACCCCCAGCAGTATTACGATTATGATTGTGACAAGGCTAGTGCGGAAATCCCACTTTCCAGGCTATCATTCGACAGCCTTCCATATGATTACATGCGTAATGATCCAGTGCTATCGGGTTCTGCCGACCAGGGAAACATCTGCGCGCAAGCTAACAATAATTTTGCTAACAAATGCCCTTCGGAAAGATGCCTTTTGACCGGAGAAATTGATGACTTGGGAGAGAACATGATGGCGTGTTGCGCTTGGGATTTACATATTTGGCTGTACAATGATGATAATGCAACTAGAGAGGATACCTCTAGCATCAAAATACCTGCATTCTACATCACAATGGCTGAAGCTGATGAAGTAACTTTGAATATGCAGATTCACCAAATTACGGTTACCATGTATAGAAGATACTATCCCTTGTACAACGTTTCTTCCGTTGTCATTTGGGCCCTTGGAGTATTCGTGGCGGCTCTTGCCGCGTGGATGAGTGCAAGCGAATACAGGAACGCGAAGTTTGTCAATCGGGAAAGTTTAGAAGAGATACAACCAATCGATCGTAGTACTAGTTCTTCTCAAGAACAGGATGCTGCGCCAATGAGAAATATGCAGGAGGAGAGTATGGAATTGACAGCTGCCCACGCATTTGGTTTCATTATATTTTCCACTTCTGGATTATTGATTCTCTTTTACTTCCAGATTTACAATATCGTTAAGATCTTTTATGCGTTTGGCTGCGCAGGAGCAATTTTTCAGATTATTTTCTATCCACTGTTCCACCGAATGTCGGCATGTATGGGAATGCGCGATCGCATTGCATTCACCACAGATAAATTGGAGCTAGGCGCTGTGTCATATGTGCAAATTGTGGCGGCGTGTGCATCATATGGGATATGCACCATTTGGATTTACATTGCGTTCACTCGTAATCATCCCGATAGCATTCTCTTCTTTTGGTTGATGCAAGATATTATGGGTGCCTGCATGTGCATTATGTTTTTGTCAACAATAAAGCTGAACAGCATTAAGGTTGCAGCAGTATTGCTCACAGCGGCATTTTTCTATGATATCTTTTTCGTGTTTGTCACTCCATACTTGACAAAGGAAGGCAAGAGTATCATGGTGGATGTTGCCACAAGTGGAGGCCCGCCAACAGCTGATCCTGCCTGGTGTGAAAAGTATCCTGATGATGTTAATTGTCAGGGCGGAGATCCCTTGCCAATGCTCTTCACTATTCCAAGGCTCTTCGATTACTCTGGAGGATCATCACTTCTTGGGTTGGGAGACATTGTTTTACCTGGGCTTTTGCTGAGTTTTGGGGCTCGTTATGATGCAGCAAAACGTATGATTGGGATGGCGAGCAGTGGTGGACGTGTTGTACCGCAGAATTGTCAAGGTCAGAAGAAAGGTTACTTTACTGCTCTTGTTGTCTCATATGCCATTGGTCTTGCCATGGCTAATGTTGCGGTATATGTCATGAAAATGGGGCAACCTGCGTTACTTTATCTTGTGCCGTGCTGCCTTGGAACTATGTCCTGCCTCGGTTGGATGCGTGGTGAACTCAGAGAATTGTGGAATACTCCCAGAGTGCTAGCGTCTTGTGATAGTATACT
>Ga0306864_1000736_pt1 | contig 14610 bp, 14 predicted proteins | sample AntRauTorckE5430_FD_190448 | JGI IMG/M metagenome (GOLD analysis project Ga0306864, IMG submission 190448) | Saline lake microbial communities from Rauer Islands, Antarctica - Metagenome Torckler E5 #430 (v2) (version 2) | ecosystem: Environmental > Aquatic > Non-marine Saline and Alkaline >...
GTGCTATGATTTAAAATTTGCTCTCAAAAGAATATAACGCAAACATCATAATGTGTTTCTATTGTTTCTAGGAATATGGTCTCTTTTCAGGGATGATGAGAGTTATGTTTTCAACAGAGATGCGATGCTATGCGATGTGAATCATCGATGGTGTCGGATTATTTTTGTCGTTGAGATTATTTTTGTCGTTGAAAATTCAAATCTGATCCTGGCTGCCTGAATACCACAACAGTAGTTAGTAGTTAGTAGTTAGTAGTAGGGTATGTGTAGTAGTAATTGTATCACAGGGGTGCCTGAACACGTAATGAATAATAAATATTAGTAAAATCAAAACAAATGAAAATGTGACAAAACATGATCCACAGAAATTAAGGCGTCATACGGTTTTACCGCCGTTCCCGGGTCCGTTTCCGGCACTTTCAGCGATCAGTCCCACCTTTCATTCCAGAAGATCTCAAAACGTCGTTGTGCACCCTTCTCAACATAATTCAAAAATACCATACAGCAGGCACTTGCTCCTCGCAATTCATATGAGATCTCCAAATTATAGTCCAGAAAGCAGCTTTGCTTCCTCTTCCAGATTTTCTTTCATTAATTACAATTCGTGCGAGAATAGTAAATTGGGGAACGATATCACCACAACATGTAACGACCTAGTCTACTCTTCAAACTCCTTTGAATCTGGTAGTTCGCTTGAAAGTGAAGAACTCGAATCCAAGGAGAATATGAAGAACTCATACAATAGACGGGATCAAGATTACGGGACTACAGAGATCGTTGACCGAAGGAAAAATGTACAGAAAGAAGTTACAGTCATGACTATTGGATCGAAGTCAAAAGCGCACATGCTGGTCCAAGCTCCACCTAAATTTCCTTATCACGTTGCTAAAATGTGTCCCAATACTGATTTGAAAAAGAGAACCAAGTCAGCACAGCGATATAGGATTCAGGATCCAAGGACTGGTGGGTTGTTTCATCGAATAAAACCTCGACCGATTATGATGGATAAATCAAAGTTCCCAGTAAACTCTTTAAAAAAGAAATCGAGTAATCTTCAGGACAGAAGCCCAGATAACTTCCAAGGCCGATACGTACCATTTGTACACGATGACGACAACTTTTTGGTTTTCTCTCCCTCTGTCCTTTCATCAAAAGCAGGTGTCATAGGTAAATCTTCCAAATTCAACTTCTTCAATAGGAAGAAATTTCTCTCCAACGATCACAACAGAGAAGACAATGGAAAACAAGCAAAATTCTTTGGCACTCTTGTGCGAAAAATTCGAAAACTGCGGGAGAAGAATGATGACGGTCGGGCTCTTAGTCCTGTCGAAGATCGTGACCATATGCTGAACAGTGTAGTATGTGATGCAGAAAGTATTGAAATCTTGAGTGCAGGTCCAGAAACGAAATGGAGAAAATCTGTCCCACTTCAACTTGAATCAATGACGCTTCCTAAAGAACAAATTGATGCCTATGAAGTTGAATGTGAAGCAGAAACTGATAATACTGCAAAACAATTTTTTAAATCGCGATCAAGACCGAAAAGTAGTATTCTCACGTTCCACGTTAAAGCAGAAGAGAGTGAAATTGACCAGAATGATGCTGGCAAATCCTTGTCAAAGAAAGAACTGCAGAAATTTAAAGAATCGAAACAGGGATCGGAAAGCAAGCTTGGAGTATTGGTTAGAAAGACCAAACTTGGAATCATTCGAAAGTTTAGCAATAACAAGGGCTCTGACATTCCAACTATTAGTAAGCATCTGAAAACAAATTGTGAAGAACTACACATTAATGAGGAAGGAGGTGTAACGAACACGAAGATCGTTTACAGCACATTCGGTGGGAACCCGATAGAAACGATGAAAATTATTCAGGTTAACGAAGACATTGTACCGTCTCCAGAATCATTCAACGTGCTCGTGCAAATTGAGGTAAGGTGCTACACATATCATCTACATTGTGCCGTTCGCAAGATAAACATTTTCTTAAATTTTGTTTCATTCAGACCTGTACTGTTTCAAGGATGGATGCAAAGATCAGGCATGGAGAGATGGGACTTCCTAAAGTCCCCTTAAATGATAGTATTACTCCTGGTGTTGATGTTGTGGGAAAGGTACTAATGTGCGGCGATTCTGCAACAGTAATACATGGTGTTAACAACGGTGACACTGTGGCATCTCTCGTAGGTTGTGGCGGAAATGCGAAGTATATTAACTTGAACGCTGTTCAGCTTGTGCGAGTACCGAGAGGAGTTGCCTCAATTTCAGCATCAATTGTGATCGAGTCGTACCTTCCTGCATTCCAGGCATTGTTGCTGAAAGTTTCCAAAGAAGATAGATATAATCCATCTATTTTGAATGGGAAAAAGGTCTTAATTCTTGGTGGAATTACCACAGTAGGACAAGCGCTAATTGAACTTTGTTTGTTACTAGGAGCCAGCCAGGTGTATGGAACTGCGATTACAAAGCATCATAAGTTGATTGTATCGCTGGGGGCAATACCTGTCGAAATTGGCCCTGAAACCTGGCCTGAAGACATGAATGAACAGATAGACATAGCTGTTGATCCCTCAAATTTCGCTGTCAGTAAGGAGACTTTGAAAGTAATGAAACAAGATGGAAAGCTAGTGTGCTTTGGAAGAGGTGGTGACATTGACAAATTCGCGGGTCCTGTACTCGATACTTTTCCAGGATTATTTAATATCAAGTCGCTTTACAATGTGTTTGATGAATGGATGGAAAATTTGGAAGGAAGCAAGGGTGATCTTTCCTATCTCTTTGGGCTTTTGAAACAAAATCGTATTGATCCGCAGTTGGCAGGAACTCTGAGACTGAATAAAGTATCAGATGCACATGTGGTCTTAGACGGGAAGAGAAGGATCCAGGGTACATTCGTGTGTTTACCTTTTGAAAAAAAATGAGCCAAGAAATCCACTAATTATTTGTATCTGATGATGATGATGTTATCTGTATCTGTTTATATTACAACATTTAACTCCATTTAAAATTAGTTTAATTGATATCATTCCTGTCTTTTATCATTGCAGCAACTGATTTGCATTCAATCAAAAGCAATTCTGAGCACTACCCGCTCTCTGTTTCTTCTTCAATGATTGGTCATCTTCATTTCTCGTCTCTCTTTCCTCGTCTTCGTATCTTTTCAAACATGTCCTCTTCACAAATCGGCCGGGATCCGCATTGTTTAGCACTGAAGGTGCATTACTCAACAAGCTGAACATAATATTTAATCCGGACTTCTTGCCAAGAACTTCCATAATCCTGGGCATTAAAGTATCAGAGAAATCCTTATAAAATATTGCCTCAGGAAAGGCATTCAAGATGTGCAAGAGGCCATCACGAAAGGTTAGCTGGTTCTCCAAGGCCATATGAAATGGAAGTCTACCATTTTGATCAGGAGTCGACGCAAGTAAGTAAGGATCGCAATATCTATTGTCGAGCAGTAGATGAAATACTTCATTCCAATCCACTACAGCTGGCATTTCTTTACTTTCTGTTTTCTGAAAACCTACGATTTCTATAGTTGCAAGTAACACCATTGAAGTGTAATCAGTCCAATTACTCTCAATGGAATCCCGATCTGACACAAATATAATGCATATTGTAAGCGCCTTCCAAGCATTAAAACACTTTTCTTTGAAATAGTTGCTTTTCAAGTAACAATGCTGAGAATAGTTCCAATGTCTATTGTAAGAGGTATCAAAAAGTCCAATTCTTGATATCACGCAATGCAAAGGGCATTTACCATTATTATCGATAGCAAATAAACCACCCGCACAGAGGCCTTCGTCTTTTCCTTTGTCGAGCATCAATTGTACAATTCGAGATGATCCTTCAGAGCACGCATGAAAGATTGGTATTCTTCCTTGGCAATCCGTAGTCGTCAGCGCAGAAGGGTTTGACTCAATCAATATTTTGAAAGCCTCAACACTCTTTGCACTTGTTGCAAATGCATGTAAAGGGGTATCCCAAAATTTATATTTGGTCATTGAAAATTGTGGATTTAATTCCAAAAGGCGTGACATGATCGCACCGGTTGTGTGAGGATTTATAATTGCAATATGTAGTATTTCATCCATCAAGGATTGTGGATTCACATGGAGAATTTGGTTTACGACGGAAAGAGGTACAGGATGCACTTCATTCCTCAATGCAATATAAAGTGGCGAAAAGGAATGACAGTCATTTGAAGGGTAATGAGGAATTGAGGCTTCAGTTGGGTGGGAAAGAATTCTTCTTTCCACTTGTCTCCATTGTGCTCTTGCATTCGAATAGTCACCACGAAAATCAACTCCCATGAGCTGAAGTAGTATTGATTGAGTCATACTTGGCATAGATAGTGTGGAGGAATAAGGGGATGCCGCTGGTGTTGACGTAGAGAGTATGTTCTGCTTGTCCTCACTTTTTATTCTTGACAGAAAGAACTCAGAACTCATCATCATGACAGCTCCAGGCTCGTTACGACATCATCATCGTACCGTATCTTTCTGTTTTAAGCCTGCTGATGTCAATAAAGGCCTAAAGCTAATTTTGACATATTGATATAAGAACACCAAGAGGAGAAAGCTCACTATCCTATTCATAAAATGTTGAGAGAGCCTAAGTTCAATACGTCTACCTTACTCTAGAACACCTACTTTGGAAATACCAAAACTTCATGAAATCATTTGAATATCTACTCAGAGGTTGTTTCGATTTTTATTTTGGTTTACATTTGAATTTAAGTGTTACTCCGTTCGTTTGATTATTTTGTATGTGAAAATATAGCCATCGGAAAATTGATTTCTCGACGGCAATTTGATAATATTCGTACCTGTATATAAGATGGTACGAAGAATGGAATGAGTAGATGGAAAAGGGCGCAGACAATGATAAGCTGGAGTGACGATTACGCATGATATCTTGCAGTCTCTGATCTCACTTCTCTCGTATGAACGATTGATAGGTGATTTGGAGAGATGAAGGCGATGAGGACTTTTTAATAAATTTGTGTCATTAGTAGATGAAATGGCATTCAATGTTTAGGCAATGACGCCGACAATAGTGTTTGTTGATTGGTGATATAGCGGTGTGCAAAATGTGGCAAGACAGATTGACCTCAGTTGCGCATCATCAGCATAAAGACTTTCCCAAAATTCAGATTGAAGATACATATGCCTACAGATAGCTACAGATTAATAAAATTGAACATGGTACCAAATTCTTAAAATGAAGATGGTAAATGTTTTAATACCGATCGACCCCAATAGAATTCAACACCTAATACCAGTCGCCTCCGCCGGTCCGTTTTTCCACCACGATGAGATGATATCCAAATTTGGTTTCAACAGGCCCAAGAACGGTTCCAAGCTGAGTGTCTGGTGAGAAGACCACTTTGTCAAATTCAGGGACCATAGTTCCCGGTTCAAAAGAACCCAAGGACCCACCACTGGATCCCGATGGGCAGGTGGAATATTCTCTTGCAAGATCTGCAAAAGTGGATGACCCAGTAGAGAGTTTATCCATGATCATAGAGACGTCCTCCTGTGTTTTCACTAAAATGTGCCTAGCAGATGCTTTGATTGCATCTGGTGGGGCGCCGTACTTTTGCAAAAAGAAAGAGAAAAACAAAGAGAGTCAAAAATGCGGCAAAATAAATATATCTCTGTTCATTGCATTGCAATTCCGTGCTCACCTCTTCGTTGCCAAACGCCTTCGAGATGCCGTCGAAAATTCCCATCTCCATCCTGGTTGACCTGGAACGAGTCCCAGTGCCTTCGATTTGTTGAAGAGAATGGTGGAAGAACGAAGGTACCATGAAAGCGAATGCGCATTTCGTGCCTATTAGCATACAGAGTATCAGCGATAGAAATGTCATCATTTTCAGGTTATTTCTTGTTTCTTGATACAATGATTCTTTGTAGTTTGTAGTCTAAACTATTTGTTATTTGCTGTTTTATTTAAGATGATGAGGTGTTTTCATTATTAATTCGTACTTCCTGTGTGCTGTGTCCTCTCGGTCCTCGCCTCCTGTGCAAAATAATGTGGTTGTCGGTACGCGGTCAGTAATGACATGATAACCGCACCTTAACGGCTTCTAGGTCAAAACGAGAATACAATATACAATTATTGAAAAGACACAAATCCAAATCCAAAGTTTGCGAAGAAGCGATGATGAAATATGAAATATACACAATTGCCTATGACTACAAAGGTCATTAAACGTTCATATTTATGGTAGATAAACCGCTCGATCGATGCTAGACAATCTCATTTGAATGTTGTAACTGAATTCGGGCACAATTCCATGTTGCTAAGATTTTACAACACAACTTTGACATTGGGAATGTTAGGAGGGAAATTGAATTCGTAAACAGAACGCACTTGACTACAATCCATTATAAATATCTCTCCGGAGTCTGGGTCTAACCGCAGTCACCTGGTTCGAAAATTTCATAATGAAATAATAAAAATCAAAATATCAAAAAGTTAAAAAACACAAAAAAAAGACGTCATTTCACTCACTCTATCACTATTATCTACACCAATACAGCACCTACACCCACATGCAAGACATCAAATACACTACTAGTTACCTTTGACAACGCTGCATTGGTGGTTGGTATTCAATAGTCTTCTGTGCAGTCATTCGAATCGATTTGAAGGTTGATTTTTACCGTCTTCTTGTATCCACTCACTCGATCTAATAGTATCCGCCCTATCTACTCTCTATCGCAGTCATCGAATCGATATACTCACCCATTACATTACAATATGGCACACAATATCACTAGACTAACTACTGCAAGGGCGGAAATTGCATCGAACGTCAACGCGGAACGAGACAACTGTGCTGATCAATCGCAAGCTAGTACTACTAGTCAATCAGCCGACACCAGTCCTCATGGTGTACCTCCAGTGCCAGGGGATGGTAATAATGCATCGACTTCCGCTGAGTACGCATCTGGCAATACATTACGTTCTCCATCGCGCAAAGTCTCGTTCAGCGATAACGCTTCCAACCATTCTCCCGCAGATTCCACTTCTGATGACTGTTCGTCAGAAGAAGACTCATGTAACAGCAGCAAAGAAGCGAACCAAGAATGTAGTGGAGGAATTGGCAGGTACAAAGAAGGAATTGCAGGCGGCAAAAAAAGATGCGAGGGAGAAAGCGAATGCTGTGATTGAATTAGGAAAAGAAATGAAGAGCATGAAAGGTAATTATAACAAATTGCAGAGTGCGAACATCACATTGCAGAGTGCGAACAACGCATTAAACCAGAAGTGCACTACCAATCTTCAAAGAGGTCTCGAGATTAACACAAGCCGAATATGGAATGAAATTGGCAGTGACAAAAACCGCATTGATCAAAAGCACTTTAGTCAATTGCAAGAATGAGTTGAAATTCGCCGTGAAAGAAAGGCAGAATCAAAAGGTTCAAACAACGAATATGTTCAACAACCAGAAGTAAGTTCCTATGTATGTCTATTGCGATCCTTTGATTCCAGTTCACTTCTCACTTTTGGTTTTAATAGAAACTCTCAATCAAACAAGAGAAGAAACAATGCCGGTGCTGCATTAGCGAATGCTCAAGCCATGCAAAACGTCGTCATGATGGGGGCTGCCAACATGATGGGGCCAGCCGGCATGACGGGGCAAGGTCTTCCTTTGTTCAGCCAGAATCCAAGCAACCTACAGCGATTTCAATCGCAGGGTTTGAATTCCATGAACAATGGACATGGGAACTAGAGTGTAGGCTACTACCAGCAGGATAGTTATAGCGGATACCATACCGGCACTGCAGCGGATGCCTCGCATCAAAGCGTCTCCAATTATGGAAGTCACTACGAACCACCTAGGAGGACTCATGAACGTCTCCTCCCATCCAATGATACCTCGCATCAAAGCGTCTCCGAATATGGAACAACTTTGACATTGGGAATGTTAGGAAGGGAAATTGAATCCGTAAACAAAACGCACCTGACTACAATCCATTATAGGTATTTTAGATAGTCCTCTCATAAAATATATCTCCAGGAGTCTGAGTCTATGTCCAAATTAACCAATATGATTGGAAGGAGATATCTACATAGCCATATTAGTCATTAGCAAACCGACCATCTGTATCCATCGGAATAAAAAAATCGCATCTTTACATAATCAAAGGATGAGAAGAACAGGAAGCAAGTCCAGTGAAGGCGAAAGAAGCACAAGCACAAATTTTAAAATCGTAAGCACAAATTATCTTGTATGAATGAATGAGGAATAGCTCCTTCTTCCTATTTAAAATTATAGATGAGAAATTATAGAAGACGTTTTGTATTCCTTCTTGTTGTTCGTGTCGCAGCAGTTTATCTCGATCGGCATTTCAGAGTCATCTGAAGGCTCTTCATTAGGCGATTCCAGGATTTTGGTTTGTTAGTCTTTAGTTCCAAACATAAAGACTGAGCTTGACCCATGTCCATACCCAATAAATCTACTCCGTACAGCATAGTGTGCAACAATCCATCTAACGCATTCTTGCGGCACCTTGCATCACGATGACTCTCGTGGCTTAAAAAGAAACTTGCGAGTACTTCAAGTTCTGATGCATCCATTAATGGATCTAGATTATCCAACAGCCTCTCAGCTTCTGTTGTCATTGCCAACCATTCAACAACCTCCACATTATTTGCCTTCATCTGTGGAGTTGGATTGTCATTCTTTTTTAAACATATTTTCCGTTGACTGACGGAGAGAATCTTTCCAATCCCAAGCACATGCGATATAGCTGTTAGGGAATTTGCAAGAGTATAGCTATTACCATGAAGCTTTTGCAAAATCTCTCTAGCACCTCCTCCGCATTGCTTATTCTTTAGAAGTTTCAGTATTTGAATCATGATCGTTCTCCATGCAATATGACGAGGCAGCTCATCCTTTAAAACGTGGCCAACCTTGTCAACAACTGTTAAAGCACTTCTTAGAACATGAATGTTGACATTCTTTGCACTTATAACGTCCTGGATATAATTTAGAGCACCGTCGCACCAAGACCGGCCTGTAGGTTTGCTGATAGTAGTTCCTAGTTTGATGAGTAAGTCAGCTTTGTCCCTCCATTTCGTATTAATCGCTCCTTCCATAATTTGAAGCTCTTTCAATACTTCACCAGCGTTCATATTCTCATTTTCAGAGCTCTCTGAAGAAATCGAGCTATCGGCATCTTCTTCCGACAAAATTTGGTTCCTAGCGCTCTGAAAAGATACGCTGCCTGATTGACTGTCTATCTGTCTATGTCCAAACGATTGTTTTGATTTTCTCCCCTTTGGAGACCTTGTGTGGTAACTGGGCTTGCTTGAAAACGACGACACAGTTCGTAACAGGTCGGTATTAACATTTTGTCGCTCTGGTTGATCGAAGAAAAATGTTTCACAGCAGTCGCTAGAAATAAAAGCCTGGCCATTGTTTCCCATGTCATCTCCAAGCCTTATGTATCCAATTCCTTTTGAGCGAAATTGGGGGGCAATTTTACGGGAGCTTGCAGCCTCTCGAATTGGGTACCAACCTCCTGGTGAATAATGTGGATCCAAAATAATGTCGAGCGATCCAGCACATCCATCGAGAAAATGTTTTACAGTCATCTCCGCGTCTCTACCAGTCAACTTGATGCACGCATTCTTGTCTAACTGAAATTCGAAAACTGATTTGCTTTTATCCATTCGAATATCCACAGCATCATGTCGAACTATGTACCCATAAATATCACCCAAGCGGATACATTGTCCACCTTGCTCTATGTTCTTCACCAAGCCACGCGTCACATTGCCACCGCTACTCTCAACCGGTCCGCTGTAGTCAATTGTACCATGAAGAATTCTCACGCAATTCTTTATTCGTGGGTCTTTTGTTTCGACAAAACACGACATTTTGCCAGGACCTGAACAAATTAATCTGGATCCCAACGTTGGATTGTCGTGAACAATCCAAAGGGCTCCATCATTCAAAGGCTGTGGATGAGAATGGGTGATCGAACCTGGTATAGAGATGGAGTCGTCTTCCTCAAAACCTTGATCTAGATTACTTTTGTCTTCGTATTCATCCCAGCAGAGTAAGCAGTAGCAACTACCTGGGTCGTCTGCATCTTCCTCGCAATTTTGTGACGACCCACAGGTCTGGCAGCGCATTATGTTGGGTGAATTATCCACATCTTGATAGTGGTCATGCGATTTATTTGAAATCTGAAATTGTTTATCTTTTATCATCTCCTGTCTCTTCTTGTTCACTCTCTTTGCTGCATCAAGAGCATCGTTTTTGTCCATGCTCCTTCGCTCTTCCACCCCCATATTCAACCTGCTCATCAGATCACGTGGTCCTTCTCTCTTCTTGGTTATTTGGAGGTTCATCTTTTTTTCCTTTTTAGAACCAAGAATTTTAATTTCTTCCTCTACACTTCGCCTTCGAACTAGAGGAGATGAATCTCGAACATATTCTTTGTCCGAGCTACTCCTTCGTGATCGTGCGGAACGTGATGACCGACGCTTTACTTCCTCTTGCCTCCTCCTTTCCATTGGATCCGCAGCAAGGCGATCCACAAATTCATCATTTCTTTTTACCTTCGATGTCAAAGGTTGTTTCTGTATTGGAGGTGCTGAAGTCCACCTTCCCGATTGCTCTTTATGTTTATTTTCTAGCTTTTTACGCTCTTTGTGCGCCTCAAGTCGTTCTTTTGGTGATAGCATCGCCCTGTTTGATTTCTTCTCTGAGAATGTCACACTGCTGCCACCAAATGAAGATGCTTGCTGAAGTTGATCTTCAAGGTCTCTAATCTGAACAGCCTGCGATCTAATTTTTCCCTTTGCCTTCTCCATTCCATCAACTGAAAATGGTATACTTTCAACAGTATCATCCATCCTGCAAGTTCTTTCTCGAGGCTTAGATGTAACAGATAGAGACGAGACATATCTTAAATCTTGCATTCTGGTGCCAGTGCTGCTTCTTCGATGGTCATAGTAGGGTCCTTCGTCACAAATTTGGGCGGACTTGGATCGAGCAGCCAAGTGCCTGTTCGACTTTGCACTGCTTTGCTGTGAAGAATTTCGTGCATCATCTTCCCAATCTACTTGCGATTTATCTCCAGCCTCGCATAATGCCTCATCCAAATCAGGATGGATGCCACTTAGGAATGCAAACTTTGCCGGTGGCTCCGATCGTGGTCTTTGCATTTTTTCAAATGTCTAATTTATTGTTGTGGCAACTATTGTCAGCACAAGACGGGTAATGTAGCTGAAGGGTATTCACTCATGCCTGTGACGTGTGAATCTTGCACTCACAATGATGAAAGGAGTGAGAGTACTTTCCCTGGTCCCGCACGTGACACAAAAAAATCAAATTCTCCTGTCCCGCTTTTTGGATAGCATGAGGCATGAGTCGAGGGCAGGAGTATCTACAAACTATAAATATTCAGACCATAAACTAGGGAAACGAATTAGACAAGCGAGGATCTAAAGTGGAAGACCAACGAGAGCTACCGGTGTTTCAATAAGACCCACCGCCTAAAGCAGTACTGTGGAGGGAGACAAAACCGTTGTACCGAATAGACAAAAGACGGCTGTTGACTGTTGAAGGTCGTGCCGTTCTCTTAGTAGCACCAAATTATAAATCATACAGTTCGAGCGAATAGTAATATCATGGGAAACGAAGTTGATGAAGAAGTTGCAAATTGCTAAGCATGACATTTCCACAAGTAACCGAGGCGTAGCTGGTATCAAAAGGAAGGCGAACGTGTTGTGCAGGGAGAAAGAAAGATACTCATACAGACTCATTGATGGTGACGCACCATAAGGCGTGAATATTGGCACTGGATCTATGGACACGCTGACAACTATCAAATCAACTAATATCAATCCCATTCTCGCTGAAGCAAGCTGAGATGCCTGTATTACTACCAAAGCGAGGATTTTCGAAGATCAGGCTTGTTCGTCACCTATTTGACTGATCCCCATCAGTCTTTAATCCCACCTTCCGAAATACCTATCAACGAGATGCCACCATGAGATATACAATAACGAAGTGAAGCTGACGAAGGAGGTTCTGATGAATATTGTATGGCTAAAAAAAGTAGATGAATAGCAAGGACACCAATCGAATGCAGGATTTAAGTTAGACTGATGAAGTGAAGAATATAAAAGCTCACTCTCTTCGCAAATATCGTAGTGGATATAACATGGATTATCATACAGACGACGATCCGGCCTAAAATCATTACTTTCCTTTCTAGGATTCCATAGGAAACGAAGCTGATGAAGAAAATGATGCGCACCTCTGAGATAATCTGCAAGTAGCTCTGCAATATATCGTTTCTTATTCACAGGAACTATGGATGTCATGATTTGATTGGATATGGTCCACAACTGCTCAGCTGTCCAAAGACATTCCCCTTGAGTACCAACTATAGAATTGACAACTTTTAGATCAAATATGGACTGTGCCCCTCCAGTCCTATTTTGTCTTGTCAAGGAATGATGGATCATCATGGAATGCAAAGTCACAAGTATCTTGCTCCTCCCTCTCTTCTCGTTTCTCGCCACAATCACGAATTGCTATCAGCACTTCCAAAACGAACCCCACGGTATGTTTTAAGCACTGAAATACATCGACATGGATTTTACCCTCCACCCCACTGACTTATATCTGGAGCAGTTCCTCAAAGGTTGCCAAGTAGGCACGTAGAACATCAAATATGGAATTAGAGGTAAATTTACTGCCTGCAAATTCATTGGGTAAATTTGATTTCAACTTGCTGGGTAATGTCAACGAGGAAACCTTCGTAGCGAGTTCTATTATGCGTCTTTGAAGACCAAGTAGTAGAAGGTCATAATCAAGCGCCCAATTTGCACATGACAGAGAATACTTCCAAAAGAGATTGCATGGCCTGCACACCGTCCAAGTTCTCTAGCTTTGATAGAGACAGATGCACTGTTATTGAGTTGTATAGTTCAAGAAGAGTGTCGGAAAACGGCACCTTGTTTTCATCCTTCTCGTCAGTCATAATATCCGTATGAGAACAGAATTATCCTCAAGTGAGTTCTATCCTTCTCCCAGGCACATCTTGCTGTTTTTAGGGCTGACCCAAGACCTTACGGACGTCGATTCAGCACGAGCTTTGATCGCCATCACTCCCGCAATTACTTTGTCGTACTGCTCTTCAGTGTTGGCTCCTTCACCCGGTTGGTTGATTTGTCTTCAAATATGTAGAATATCAATAAGAATCTCACACCACTCCAGTGTCTGATCTGAACATTCTTCAAGACCTTGGTAAATGAACACTGCCTTAGTACAGTAGTCGCGAGCTCTTTCAAACAATGGCTCCATGCCTGTATTTGCTGTGGCAGAGATTAAAAATAAGGTGGAGTTGGGTCCATCTCTCAAACTGCGTAGCATCCCACTCAGCTTCTTCCCCATACCTATTGCACCTGGTCAAGACCTGTCAGCAGCTTTACCGTGCTGTAAGTATGACTGTCTCGAGCAGCTTTTGCTGCCATAATTGTTGCATGCAATGCCTCCAAATAAATAGACACCTGGGCTGGATTACCATCGAGTATAGATGACATAAAGACCTCATATGGATTATGAAGTTGCGTTGTCTCCCCTTCCTTACTTGAGAATCGTCTGAACGATATCATCCGTGCAGCACCAAAAACTGTCCGAAAGATTGCATCCACTTTATTACAACTCTTTGATCTAGGCGTAAATTGTAGTTCACCGGAATATCCAGAGACAAATTTCTTTGAGCAATCTATCATACTTTTGAACTCGCCATCAATGAAAGTGTGATCAGTAGCAGCCAATGCAACGCAAGATTTATGGCGCAGATCAATTTTACTAAAGGCAAGATTCACGCGCTCGCAGGCTTCTCCTAATATGGCTTTGTCTCTTGCAGTCTGAGCACGAGATTTGATTTCTTCCGCGTTTTGCTTTGGAGGTCCTGGACGAGGAGTGACAACACACGCGCTTTAGATGGTGGGATAGAAAAGTATTTATCAATAACTCATCCTCTCACGCACGTAGTAAGGCAAACACCGAAGAAGTAGATTGGAGACTCAAGGATTTTGTCAATTGGGACATTGTATGATTATAAAATTCATCATCATGTTTCCTTTGCTCATCAAGATAAGCTTCAATACGATCAAGACACTGTTTTGCATCCTCAAACTTCTTCACCGATCGGCAAACATGAGACAAGATATGAAAGCTCTGTTTGGACACGACAAGCATCTCCTGTTCCTAAATTTCCAAAACATGCATCGCATGCTCCCGATTTTGCGAGGGCGCTAAACACTTATTTGCTTTCTCTTGCCCAATCCATGCCAAACATTTATCCGTCGCTGTTCCCGTGCTAATACAATATTTCGGACTGTTAATAAAAAATAGATTAATCGCAAGCGAAGGAATCGCCTATCTACTATCACAAATAAGACTTGCCTTGTAAGCGACAAGCGTAAACGAGAGCTGGTGTTTGCTATACAGCATTATTTGCTCTCTCACCCTCCTCCGATCCAATTATTCCAATTTGCTTGTTAACAAATTTCTCTAATCGCTGCAATTGAGAAATTGTATTTTTGGACGCTTTCGTGATAA
>Ga0306864_1000737_pt1 | contig 14589 bp, 12 predicted proteins | sample AntRauTorckE5430_FD_190448 | JGI IMG/M metagenome (GOLD analysis project Ga0306864, IMG submission 190448) | Saline lake microbial communities from Rauer Islands, Antarctica - Metagenome Torckler E5 #430 (v2) (version 2) | ecosystem: Environmental > Aquatic > Non-marine Saline and Alkaline >...
AAGAATTCCTATCTCGCTCATGACATGAATTTGCCACTAAATTCATTTACTAAGACAATATTCTACATACGCTTCTGGTACAAATATACTACTCTGAGCCAAAGCTCAAGTTTTGGCTAAGATCAGTGGCTTGCTCATAATACCATACGAGGGTCATATTATGGTCATATAAGCCAGATAGAACTTTCTTTTCTGGATCTACTTGTTGCGGTCATGGGTGAGGGATGAAAAGTCTTGTAGACAAACAACGACAAACCCCGACCACTATACTGGAGGAGAGGGAGAGTTTTATCAACAGATGGGAGGGCATCAAATTCGGTGATGAGTGATTATTTAGATTGATGATGGATGATTGGATTGGTTTGTATTATTCAACAACCGCACCGATCTCTTTAGAGTAGAAGAGCTCGAGGATCGAGAGGTTATCATAGATCCTCTAATATCTAATATAATGATAAAGAGGCTATTGTTTTCCCTATTTAAAATGAAGGACGAAGACCGACGCAACCAAAAGAAGCAATGGATCGATGTTCGTAGGAGTCGACAGTCGATGTTGGGAACAAAGACGACGGCAACTAATTCCTAATTCAATAGATACAGATACATAGATATAGATAGTAGTAGGTACATAGATAGTGATTTACTATTATACTGTACTATTCTGTACTATACTGCAATCAGCCGACAGATTCGTTCCATCAACAATGCCAGCTCCACCGCCTCCTCCTCCATCAGCGGCTCCTCCAAAGAGTTTCCCATATGATCATTTATTCAAATTGCTCATGATTGGTGATGCAGGCGTCGGCAAGGTTCGTTGATTCTTGATTTATTGGTCTTCGTTGATTTCATTCGATTCGATTCGATTTTATTCGATTCGATTGTTGATCCTTCTCGTCACTTTCACTTGCTAACATCATCCAATTCAACCACCGTCACCAATTCGATTCGATTCAATTCAATTCGATTCAATTCAATTCCATCAACCAGTCATCAATGCTCCTTCGATTCACGGACGATTCATTCGACGAACACATACAATCCACCATCGGGGTAGACTTCAAAGTCAAGCACCTCGACGTATCCTCCAAACGGATCAAACTCACCGTCTGGGATACAGCAGGCCAAGAACGTTTCAGAACGCTCACCAGTTCATACTACCGGGGAGCCCAGGGAGTCGTCATGGTCTACGACGTCACGCGCAGAGATTCATTCGAAAACCTCGAACAGTGGCTCAAAGAAGTTAAACTCTACAGTCCCAATAATGGCGAGGGGGTGGTCAAACTATTGGTCGGGAACAAAATTGATCTCAAGGATGATCGGAAGGTATCCAGGGAAGAAGCAGAGGCATGGGCCAGGAGTCAAGGGATGCTCTTTCTCGAAGCGAGTGCCAAGACCAGGACGGGAATCAAGCAGTGTTTCATGGAGGTGGTTCAGAAAATTGTGGAGGATCCTGAATTGTTGATTAATACGGTTCCGGGGAGGTCCAAGATCTTATTGGGAGAAAAGAAGAGGATTGATCGGGGTGGTGGTGCTGGTGGTGGTATTGGTGATGGTGACATGGCGGATGATGGATCTTATTGTTGTTAATCATGAGTTGTTGCTGTGCAGCAGATGCATTATTGAATAGTTTGAATGGACTGACTAGAATGGAATGGAAGGGAATAGTTCATTGCATTGCATGAATAGATAATGATGAAACAGCCTGTATATATGAATTTAAAGACGTATAGTACCATGCAATACATAGATCAACATGCAAACAGATAATGGCCTGATTGTACCATTCCTTCTTATGAGCACATTGAGATGTAAATCCATTCTTGGAACGTTACTTTATTCTACTCATTTTCTGTCGGAGGCATTAGTGCCAAGAATTGTGTGGCGTATCACTTTGAACCGCTGGCTTCAGATTCAACAGATAATATCAAATCCGTGTCTTCCACTATGGTCGATAATTCTGAACTGAAATTTTGTGAATCCAAAACGCGACTTCCTCGCCCTAGCCATTGTCTACCTTCTCTATTCCCCTCGTGATCATTCATTAAATCCTCAGATTTGTGGATTATAAATGTCGATTTTGGTTGGTGTTTGATTTTCCCCGATAGATCCATGTTGCTGTAGTATGCTCTTGGATCTCGCACGCCCACCGTGCTACCGGTCCGTGCTGCAGATGTCGGTGCATCTACGATTGACACATCCATTTCTATTTCTTCTATGGAACTAATGTGACATGAAGGATTTGAGGAGAGCCTAGAAGATGGATAGGACGGAGTAGAATTTGATGAAGCAACCACGACCAAATTAGAGTGAAATGTACTGCTGCTATTATTCCTGGAATTCGATGACTCCTGGCCTTCAAGCCTATGTTCATTACTCGCGTTATCGTATCCATTGGGGACATTATTCCTGTTTGTGCGGTTCATTGTACATGGACAAATAGTGGATGATATGATCAATCGCACTATCCATAATTTGGACTTTGTCGGATGTTCATTCCCACAAGCGATGAATCTAATTCGGAAGTACACCATCGCATTGAAGATGCCTTGGCTTGGAATGAAAGTTCCCGAGAGAACCACTAGAGAGTAAGGAATGTCACCCCCGCACAGCTGAATGACGCGGGAAATGGTTGGAAACAACCAAGTGATGAAGAATGCTCCGACATAAAGCATTCCCTGCATGGCGACAGCTCTCGTATGCTTCATCTGCATCTTAGTAGTCACTGTACCACCAGTAACATCAGAAGCAGCTTCCGATACCGCACCGTGTGCAGGACCAGTTTCATCATCAACCTCATGTTCAACGTGACGACTCTCGTGATCGCAACTAGATTCAGCAAACGAATCAATGGCGGCAGAATTAAGATTGGCAGTTGTAACTGTGCTCTTTCTCCCAGTCGCCAAACGTCGTTCTTCTCTTCGCATAAGCCATTCCATGGATTCCTTCTCTTCTCTGCGGACCTGATTAATGACTAGAATCATGTTGGTGGTAGCAAATATGATGGCACACCATAGCGGTGCAAAGAAGAAACCCCATTGAAGAAATCTTGCCAATTTCTCCCGCTCCCCATCAGCGGCGGGGGCAATCCAGCAGTCCCAGACGGCAAAATTATATACGTCAAGTATCAGTGCTGAGATGGCAGTGGCTAGGCCGAATGCGATTGGAACGAAGTGAATCCATTTTTCCACTTGTCGGAGCTTGGGACCTCTCATTTTGTTCTTAATGATGAGAACGTAATATAGCGAAAGTGCAGCGTTGTAGAGGACGCTGCTGATGGAGAATTGCACTATGAAGCCTTGCATGGAGCAGCTTGCTTTGTTACCCGAGGCCCATGGGAATGCTGTAACGTTGGACGGTATGAAGAGATTTGTGAAGAACCATACGCTGGACACTAGGAGATCAATGAAGCTCATGGCACAGACGATGCGCTGCTGCTGGTTCGACCTATTCTTTTTGGATGTAAGAACCTGTGATATAATCATGTATGAACCAAGAGCCGACATGGATGATGTAAACTTTGGAAGTATAGCGAGGAGATATTGGGAGATGATCATGATTAGCTACAGAGGACAGAGGGGACAGCAGGGTTGTAGTGATGAACAGGAGGTTAGGATTTAATATACAACTGTATTGGCTTTGCTTCTCTTGAGTTCTCTTGTCCTGATAGTAAGTGGACAGTCTGTCAGTTTATAGCATCTATGTTTCAGGTGCTGACTGCTGACGGGACACGATGTGCGTGCTGGTTACAAATGATATGGTCACCTGAATGCCCCCAAACGGTCTAAATATTCCTTTTCTGATTCATTTACTACAATAGGCTTAAATTATGATGATTATATTTTTGCGGTCCTGGATAAAAGCTCGGTAGCCTCTAGCTAGAGACAGAGGGTCCAGCTCATACTTAACGAGTAGCCCCGGATCTGTAGTTTCTAAACGGGACGGACCTGTATATATTTAACAAGATAACATAAAACTTGAAGCCTTATGAATAACACCTGGCTTTCTGTTTAGGCCTATTTTCATTAAATTTTGAACTATTTCCAGACCCAACATACTAATGCCATAATATTCAAAGAGCACAAGCTCACACATTCACATTAACGATTACAGAACGAGTACAAAGGATTAAATTATTGTAAATGGATCACCCTTCATCAACCGGCATCAACTGTCACCACCAGTCATCATCCCATGCTTGGGGTAAGTTTTTCACCCAACCTGGTGGAAATACGACATTGACGGGACCGGTGTATATGCCAATTATGTCCATTAGGGTCATCTATTAGATCTTGTACTATTGCCTCCTTCTTCCGATTGCACTGTCATGCAACGCTATGCAACGACCCAGCCAAAAAGATCTGCTGTCTATGCTTGTCTATGATAGGTAGCTGCAGGCGGAGTATCAATGCCACACAACGCTCAATGCTCAATACGCGAGGAAGGGCCTGATCACCTTCATGTGTCAGAACATTGTAGAAAATATTACTCCACAATTAATGTCGCAGCACCAGAATAATTAATGCGTAGCTTTCCTTGCTGTGAACCTCTCTAATCCTACCTTTTTTACTTTATTGTTTGTTGTGTTTAAAAGGATTCCACGAGTAGGATGAAAGTACCTATTTAAGCAGTAGCAATCAGGTGATTTGGTCTGTGAAAACTTCTTGCGCGCCGAAACAAATATTTTTTGCCAGAACCTGCCCAGAACATTGTTTTTGTGCCTGCGTTATTATTGCGGCTTCAAGTTCGTGACTTTTGTTATCCTCTCTAGATAGCTAGATACCTATCCAACATCAAGAATAAAAATGTAACTTCAAATTATAAACGATTTCTGCCAGAGAGACTAGGTACCAGTCTGTACCAGTGATGCTGCCTTGACACAAAAGTCTCTTACTGCAGCGGAAAAAGCAAAAATCGTAATGAAATAGCTGGGTTGAAAAATGCATATCAATTACATGCACTTGCGTTGGGATGAAGATCCTAACTAAAGGAAGAAGGAAGTAATCGTTTTATGTACTGGCTTTATTCAAATGACCAACCGTCTAAATACTGGCTAAATACTGGTTTGAAAGAAGGATCAGTGACCGCAACATGCAACATGCAACATGCAACATGCAACAACGACCAGCGAATAAACTAAAACATGAACAAAGATAGTACTCGTTAAATGTGATACTAAAAATAGGAAATAGACAGAGGAAGGAACGCTGATGACAATCTGCAATCTACAATCTGCAATGCCTTCGTAAAAAACATGTGTATTATCAGCAGAAGATATCACGGATGTGACAAGCATGTCATCTCCTTATTACTACTACTAGTAGTGATTTGTCTATTTCAAGCACCAGCTGCAAGAACAACAAGGCAACCAACATTCTTTTGCTCGGCCTTTTCTCCCATTTCAATGCTTTCTCGTGTCAGCAGCATCCACGCATCATCAACAAGATCATCAACAATATCATCATCATTATCAATATCCTCAACAACAACATCATATTCACCAAGTGAAGATCCTGCTGTTAAACGCATAGTTTTGATCGGAGGGGGGCATGCTCATCTCCAAGTCATCAAAGCATTCAACTCAAATAATCGTCCAAAAAATTGGCACGTGACACTCATAGACCAAACAAATGTGGCATCCTACAGTGGCATGATACCCGGCTGTATCTCCGGTCAATATACGAAAGAACAAGCACAAATTTCCCTAGATGCTCTCGCCGATTGGGCATCCGTTTGCTTTCATCAGATAAAAATGGTGGACATTGATGCAGATGCTCAACGAATTCTCTTGGAAAATGGTGAGTGGATCGAATACGATGTCCTCAGTCTCGATATAGGGAGTACATCCAGGGGTCTGGATACGCCTGGAGTTTCAACATTTGCAATTCCAACGAGACCGATCGATCTCCTAGTAGATCGAGTACAATCAAAATTGGAATCGAATGGCTCATCGAAAGGCTCATCCGAAAGGATCCATGAAGAGGAGATGGTGCAAATTGTTGTTGTTGGCGGGGGTGCAGCAGGTATCGAACTGGCAATGGGTCTCAGCAACAGATTTGATGCCGCGGTGAAGGAAGATATACGGCAGCTGCAGGTGACTCTACTTGTCTCAGGGAATGAGTTGCTGGCACATGAATCGGAGGCTTGTCAACATGCATTAGAGAATGTCTTGGACGAACTGAAGATTCGAGTTGAGTATGGATGCAGAGTCCAAAGTATGAATGCTGATGACCTTCATCTTGACGATGGACGAAAGATGGCGTACACTCATTGTATTTGGGCTGCAGGGGCATCAGCACATTCCCTATCGACGCAAATACGGAATGCAGGAATATCCGTCAATAGAGAGGGATGGGTTGAGGTGGGGCCTTCATTGCAAAGTATCTCACACAATAATGTATTTGCTGCTGGGGACTGTGCAACTATAGTAGGATTGAAGGATTTGGAATCAAGTGACGAGAAGAGCAGTCCTCCAAAAGCGGGAGTATACGCAGTGCGTTCTGGGCCTGTTTTAATTGAGAACATATCGAGGTACTTGAAAGAGCAAGAAATGGTTCCATTTGATCCGCAAGATGATTTTCTCAAGTTGATCAACTGTGGAGATGGGACTGCGCTGGGATTCCGGTTTGGGTTGCCGTTGAGAGGGAAGTGGGTTTGGGAGTTGAAGGATGAAATTGATCAAGGCTTTATGAACCTCTTTCGGGAGGAATACCTTCCTGATCTATCGAAAGAGGGCGGTGGGGGAGAATTGGATGCAAGGACTGCTCAATATGATGAATATGTAAGAGATCCACTACGCTTGAATGCGGAGGAAGCATGCACGTTAATAATGAGGAGAGATGATAATGTTGATTTTCAACAAGCCTGGGGAGTTCTTCGAGAAATGATGTCTGATGAAGACTACAAGAACGAAGTGCTATCGTTCGCTGAGATTCGGCTCCACTAGCCTTGCTTGTGGTGTGTATGTTGCAATTTTCAGCCAGATTGTGCAATGTCTTCGCATTGATATGCCCCTGTAAAACTTACGCGTGGTTCCTAAAGGGATAATACTACGCTAAGAGTGATCAGCGCATGTCCGTGATTGACAGTAGTCAATTTAGAGAATGGACAATGAGTAAAGCTCTTCAGACGTTTCTATTAAAAGAGTTTGTACACATTTTAAGAACTGTTATATATCATGGTTGAAGTCATTTGAACTGTGTCGAAAAGTTCTTAAGACGGTCAAAGCATTTGAGCTGCCTTTCGTTATGATTCGGTTTCAATGCGAATGGAGTGGGGAGGCTGAAAAAGTTGGAATGCATACCAGCAAAAGGGCAAGCGAAAGCTTTGCCATTAAATTTGGCAGCGTTCTCAACTAAATATAGAGCCAAGGCTATGGACAGTTTCGAAAGATTAAAACGCAGCATCGATAGTATGATGTTGCTTTCTTTGCTGTATGCTGCATTGAAATATCTACTCTAAATTTTTATCAACCACTCACCAGAAGTTTCATTTCGTATCTCCTGTCGATTTGGTACACATTGTAATTGCGGCACTATCTTGATCGCCTTCTCATCGCAATCTTCATATTATTTTGGGTCTGCATTGTCCTAAACGGCATCCTCGTAAATCCATGAATCTACCTGCTTCGTGCGTACACGGTGATCGGCTTCAACTCCTCGCGACAAAAAGACGAAGCATTCGAGCTTCATTGATTATTATTTTAAGTTTCAAGAGTACCATAGCGACAGTTGTGATAATGGACATTGGATTTCGTAAAATTATAATAAAGCAAGTGTGCTATCATCATCAATCATAATATGGCATTGTCACTTATTTTCTTTTTATTAGCTTTAGATTTAGATCACGTCCTCCAATGGGCAAGATAGAGAGGGGATGTTCGTGGGACAGTGATATTTGTACGGCTATAGCTTGTAGTGGACATCTTCGTTTATCTCCAAGAATAGGGACATTGGTATATGTACGGATACAGCTGGTAGTGGACATTTAGATCAAGTCCTCCAATGGGCAAGATAGAGAGGGGATGTGCGAGGGACAATACTTCTTGCCCTTATAGATTGCAGTGAATATCTGCAATAGTAGATTTTGTTAATACAGCTGGTAGTGGCCATCTGCATGCTTTCCAGTGAGCGATGAAGAATGGATGCTCTGGGGACAGTAGCTTTTGTTACTATGCAGCTCATTGTGGAAAATTCTATATCCTTCTGTGGAAAATTGACAATGGATACCTAGGGACAATACTAATAGCTCTTCTACTCCTCTGCGGCTTGTAGTTGGTATTTGCGTGCCGCCAGCGGATAATAACGAATTGGCACCTGTGTGGCTCGTAGTGGACAGCTCCGTGTTCTCCAGTTTGCAAGATGCTGCTGTCTATGGGAGTGATTGTAATAAGAGCTTCCATTGGAATGGCTTCTTGACTGCGACTATGCTCTTCCTGTATTGCCATTCGTAGAATTGTGTGTTTTCTCTTCGTGGTTTGAGTGATGTGAGTGGTAAGGACGACTGTTGCTGTATTGCGTGTTACTTGATTGCTGTCTTTACTGATACTGAGGTTGTTAACAGGCATGCCAGGTATGTTGGAAACAATGCAAACAATAATTGCATTAGCACAGTAGCATACGCGGACGAATATCACATACGAAGTAGAATGGTCAGAATGAGACGTCCTTGCATATCCACTTTGGCTGTTTCCATTGCCTGGTTGGCCTGATTCTCCATAACTATATACAGAAGACTGTCTTGGCTTCCTCGTTCTTTCATCAAATGGATCAGAAATCCCTGATACCCGCTGATAAGTATTTGATTGATCAGTAAGATGTATATTGAGCGTCCCGAACTCGATTCATCAGTTGTTCGATGTGATACTTTTGCTAGTGATCCTGGCGCGTCTTTGAACGATGCAGGAATTCCTTGCACCTGCGTTTTTGGTTCTGGTATTACAGTGCGTGGTATTCTCCTTCTTCTCCAAGTTTTTCCATTCTCCTTTTCTTACGTATCTACCATTGATGATCAACACGGCTTCTACGGTTGAGTTCAGATCTCATGAGTATCTTCGTACATCGAATTCTCATTCCAAACCGACGTCTATTGCTATGCCTCGCACCTTTACTCGACGCTTCTTCTTCCGAATCTTTTACTGGGCCTTTATACGATCTAGATGATTTTGATCAGAGCATATTATGATAGTGGCAGCATTGGTATTATAACCCATGACCTTTCAGTCAGCGGGAGACGACACTTTAGTGTTGGAATCCACAGTTTAAAATGGGATATCACGTATTTCACGTCATGTCAGAGAAAAGAGAAACATAACACCGTTTTCCCTCTACGATTCAAACTTTACTCCAGTGTTTTTTGCCGATAGCGGACACCATTCCCTATTGAAGTGATAGAATATTTGCCTGGTCTCGTTGCGAGCATGATACAAATCTCAAAGATTCAGCACATATACAAACTACACACATTCTTGGAAATTCAACTTGTATGTACCAAGTGTAGTTCGCACGTGTATTCTCAATACAAACTGTGTATAAACTCTCAATACAAAGTTGTCATTTGCTTTGTTTTTGTTCTCTTTCGTTTCTTGCAATTTACTTTACTTGATCTGAATAGAAACGGATTCAACATCTTTCCTGATATCAGATTGAGATGGAAACTAACTTTCAAACCTGTTCTGCTTCTCTGCCTCATCAACATGAACAATTCCATCCTTCATGATACTTCCACGTACTTCTCCATCAGCACTGTATTCGACTTGCCGTGTCTTTTGTTTGTATAAAAGAAGCACAGCCTGGAAATCTTGTTCCTTGACCAATCTTTTCAGCTTCTCAACGCAAATGGATGTATAGCTTCATGTACGACCTGAGCTTCATGACTGTCTGTTGGTTAAACATTTCATTGTGAAGTGATTAACCTGAAGCTTGTACGTAGCATCATCGGCACAGATGCTTCCCTTTATTAACGCCTCTTCATATGCTGGGACAGCAGGGTTGATGAATTGGGGGCAAGCATAGATGAAGATAGCTTTATATCCTTCTTCTCCAGCTTCAATCTTTGATAATGTGTTGCTGGCGTAGGACTGACGAATGACTTCGAATGGATTGAGGGCATCCTTAGAGTAACTTTATTTTCTCCAGGTAACAGTACTGTCTCTCATTGATCAACATACATCGCACTGCACTAATGCTTGCATGGTATTCGAAGAAACTGATTTGCTGAGGAATTCGTACAATGATTTTCGTTTCTTTGCATCCTGCGACCTTGCAATATTCTAGATCATTTCCCAGCCTATTGCCACTATCAAGGACTATAACGAGGTCGAAACCTTTGCTATTGAATGGTGTAGATTCCATAATGGGAATGTGTGGAAGAACTGTTTGAAGTGTAATATTGTACTGATAATAGTACTACTGGATGGGTGCCCCCATGGGAATTTGATAGTAGCTATGGATATTTTAAAATTTCAAGTAAATGATCGACAAGGCTTTGATCTGTACAATTATACTTGTGGCAATTGCTTGTCCGTACTTCCTGTTTGGTGCGTGATTAGTACAGGGTTCCTGGGTCCTGGGGCATTATCGAAACAAGGACAGAAATTGTCACCCTAATCAAATCCAGTCAAATTAAATTTAACCATCATCCTCGTCCTCATCTTCCTTCAATAGAACAAAAGTGGTCCCCTTGTTCCCTCGAGAAATCCGAATCCTATCGGACAAATAAGTGATATCAATCCATCCCTTCACGGCATCTCTAAAAATGGGCCAACGAAATGGGACAGGATAGGGAACTTTGAGACCATTAAAATTGAAATTTCCTTCGTCAAAGACAAAGAATATCCGACTATTGGGCCTTGATGAATCTTCCTGTGCATCCTCTCCCACTTTGGAGACGCCGAGTATGTTCGCTCCAAGTATTTTTCCAGTCCTCTGCCTTGTGGTGAGTTCTTCAAGGGGATATTGAGAGGTGGATGCCAGCGCATCGACTGCCAATTGTGCCTTGTCGCCGAATTTGACTACTTGGCTGACAATCAATGTTGGACCATTCTTATCAACATCATCTGCATCAATATTATCATCATCATCATCTTGTCTAAGGAAGATATCTTGATAAATGCTATATTTGGAGGCATCAACTGCTTTCCTCTGAATAGGACTGGCAGTGTCAGCATTATTAGTATGCAGCAGCCTCCATAGTCCTTTGACTTGAGGAGAGATGGCAGGTTCTGCAATGCCCCAATTGGACTGTTCTAATTGTTCAACAATGGAAGTGATCTCCTTCGAATTATCGAGCCGTTTGGAATTACCGTTAATTGTTTCCAAAAGCGCATTTTCCAGTTTGATCTGCTGAGGATTTGGTGATGCAGAAGATTTCGGTAAAAAGTTGTTGAAGAAATTTTGGAATGCTGGTGCAGTCGCGCTTCTTTCATTGGATGCAGTAGCAGTTGCAGAGTTGGAAAGGACGAGAAGTCCAATTGAGGCCATGCAAATCATATTTATTCGTAATTGGTTGCGCACCATATGTGACGTCTTGTTGCTGTTGATGCTGTCCTGTCGTTGTTGCTGTTGTTGCTGCTGTTTGTAATTACTGTCTGTTTGGAATGGGAATAGGAATGACTGCGGGAAACTGAATGCGTGACGTTGCTGGTGCTGCTGATGGTGCTGATGGTGATGGGTGTGCTGATGGTGATGGGTGTGCAGATGCTGATGATGATCAAAGGCTGTGTGGTGGGTGCGTGGCGATAGGTGGCGATTGATGATCAGCCACTCGCCACCTGCCACTTCCAGTTTGGAGGGAGGAAAAAAGATCACCCCATCCATCCGTACGATTAAGATGATGCATTTAGTCCCATTTACTATTTCGCGGGTAAAATAAATGATCCGGCTTTGAAACGTCGTTGGACTTCACAAGTCTGCACAAATACATCATCACACATTGCCCAATGTTACTCCAATGTTACCACGAACCAGCACGAACCACGATCGATACCACAGAACATATACGTCATGATTTCTAAGGAAAAACTATAAAGCCTTTCATTTTAGAACGCCCACAGCGTCATGTCACTCGTTCCATCAGAAATAGGAGAAGTCGCATCCCTTACCACCCGGGTCTGACTCCTCCCACCACCACCACCACCACCAGAGGGCTACGAACTGGGAGAATAAGAAATTGTAGTACAATGTACAATCACAATGAAGCAAGGCCACGACAACAATGACAACATATCATACAACAATGACAACGTATCATAATAATTTACAGCAAATTACAAACTATGAGATTGTTGCATATTGACATCATGTTGACACCGGGCCGGGGCATTTTAATATACATGATGAATGCTCCTCCTCCTACTAATCATTTACAGAATGTCTAATTGTCTAAATTCGCATCACTACTCATAATCAATAATTAACAATTTACAGCCTTCACTGATTCTCCGAATAATCCTCGCTTTGGCACGATTCCATTTTATTTTTCATATAATTGTCTCGAACCTGATCCCTAGAGCCACCAATAAAGGGCCTGCGTCAGGACAGAGATTTCTTTGTAATTATAATTTATAATTTTCGCTTGACCCATAATTTACTTTTAGCAACCGACAGTACTCATCAAAAATGGATTATAGTACCGAATCCACTAACGCTACCTCACAAGAAGAAGACATGTTCTTTGATGCAGATGCAAGTATTGCGGACTTATTCGATGCAGATGGTTGTGACAACCCTTTGTTCATTTTTGATCTCTTCGAATCGTCTACTGATAGTATGCTTGTTGATTTGCCAGCAGCAACAGCAGCCCTTCTTCTTGACGATGTAACTCCTGAACATGAGGAGGAGACGGAGGAGACAGAGGATCATACTGTCATTGCAGCCGAAGAGAAAGAGAAGGAACAGAACGGAAACCATTCCTTCATTCCCATGAAGCGCCGCAAGAGTGAACTAATAAACTCATACCAATATGCTACTGATGGCAGCAGCAGCAGTACTAGAGAACGAGACCAATCACTCTCTAGAACAACGACCACAAGACCAAACGAGGAAAACGTCACTACTAAAGCATCTAGCACAATGAACAAGGTTACTGCTCCTGCTGTTAGCAGCGTCCTATCTCTTCTCACTCCAGAGCAGCTCGAGCAGCAGCTTGAACACACTAAAAATAGACTGGCAGAGTTCATGGAACGCAGTACCACAAGCCGAAAGCGACTCAATGATCAGGTTGACTTTGAATACCAAGATTATCGCTCTTCAATCAGTCAGCCTGATTCTGCTCTTGATTGCCCGCCACAACAAGAAGTTATCTCCTCCTCGTGCCAGTCACCAACAGCAGCAAGAACACATCGTTTCAATGGCTCCAATTCTACTGCTATCCCTACTAGTACAGCTCTATCACAGTCAAGAGCACATTTTGCTTCATTCGTGAACAATAGAATGAATATTGCATCACTGACCTTATAGAGAAAATATCATGATATCCTTCCTACTACATTCTACTCGCTCACTGCTGTGCATCATATAAAATAAATTGAGTACAGTATAAACGTCATGGTTGTAGCAGCACAACGCAATTCATAGAAAAGATCCAGACCATGATCTAAAGTCGGTTATAAAAATCATAAGTAAATTAAAAGTGACAATCATAGCGAACCCACATTACTTAATAATGAATACATCCAATAATGACCTTCTGAATTTTTGATGCCTAATTGACAGGCATTTTCTCTGCCATCATCTTTTGGAGAACAGTACCTACGTTAGTCGTGCAAAGTTAATAATAGTCATGATGTGCACGATCAAAGCGATAATTTCACCATTGATTTTCTATCTTTGAGCCTTTCTTCGCTCGTGTTTGCCATCAGATAAATTCAGTCATTTCCAAGATATTAGAATATTTAATCAACGAATGTCATTCATGGAAGGGTTGCAGTGTGGTAATTTTTATTGATAAAAAAAAGAAATGAACAGGCAGATCAATCGGAATAGGAAAATATTGTGCGAGGATACAGTTGACTATCTTTTTCCGAATTGATATTAATGCGGGATCAATGGGAAAGATCTTTATATTTGAGTTGAAGTCAGTTCCACCGGCTTTCCACTTTCTGCAAATAATGATCCCGGATGGGCTTAGGGTTCTGCATACTCACAGAGAATTCATTGGATTTGTTTGTTAGTAGGTACGTATGATTCAATTCATAATTTTAAAAACTCACGTTCATCAAACATGGATTATAGTACCGAATCCACTAACGCTAACTCACAAGAAGAAGACATGTTCCTGAATGCAAGTCTTCCGAACTTATTTGATGCAGATGGTTGTGACAACCCTTTGTTCATTTTTGATCTCTTCGAATCGTCTACTGATAGTATGCTTGTTGATTTTCCAGCAGCAGCAGCAGAAGCACTTCTTATCGACGATGGAATTCCTGAACACCACGGGGAGGAGACGGAGGATCATACTGCTATTGCAGCCGAAGAGAAAGAGAAGGAACATAACGGAAGAAACCATTCCTTCATTCCCATGAAACGCCGCAAGAGTGAACAAATACACTCATATCAATATAGAACAACAACCACAAGACCAAACGAGAAAAAC
>Ga0306864_1000738_pt1 | contig 14568 bp, 10 predicted proteins | sample AntRauTorckE5430_FD_190448 | JGI IMG/M metagenome (GOLD analysis project Ga0306864, IMG submission 190448) | Saline lake microbial communities from Rauer Islands, Antarctica - Metagenome Torckler E5 #430 (v2) (version 2) | ecosystem: Environmental > Aquatic > Non-marine Saline and Alkaline >...
TATAAAACTCAAACGATGAAAAATACATTTCTTCTAATATTAATGGCTCTTTGACAATTTCTGCAAAATTCGAATAAATTGAGATTTTCGTAACGGCTGTCTTTAGCTGCCGCAAGGATTTTGAGACTTTTCGGAAGCTAAAGTAGCCGCTACGTGCAGAAATTGTCAAAGAGCCATATTAATCAGCTTTTCGGCTTTCGCCAATGCACAAACGGTAATACTTCAAGGAACAATAACCGACAACGAAACGGGTGAGCCGCTAATGTTTGCAACCGTTGTGGTCAAACAAAATGGCGTTGTAAAAACTGGAATGCAAACCGATTTTGATGGAAAATATCAATTTGATAGCTTGGCGGTCGGCACTTATGAGGTGGAAGTGAGTTATGTTGGCTATCCGAACAAGACAATTTCGGGAGTTATTTTATTTCCAAATAGAAATCTGACGCTGAATATTGAGTTAAATGAGAGTGTTGAAATTTCGGGTTGTTGCTGCATTACGATTTATGACCCGCTGTTGATTGATGTTTGGAATACGACGCAAGGGGTGATTTTTAACGCTAAAGACATTTGGAAAACGCCGCATAAAAATTGATGAAAGTCAAAAAAAAGGGAACAACGATTTCTAAAATCGTTATTCCCTTTCTTATTTTTATTCAAAAAAAATAATTAAGACATCCCTGCGCCCAAGTTTCTGAAAGGCCAAGGAATGCTTACCAAAATTAGCACTAAACCAATTAAGTAATAAATCGCAACGGGTTTAAAACTCTCGGTTTTCTTGCCTTTACTATATCCAATCGTAATAATAGCAATAGCCAACAACATACCGAGCAAATGCTCAATCGTATAAAATCTACTGACTGCATTACTCATCACTTCGGCCGAAAATTGAACTTTTGGCGAGATAAAATAAAGCACTAAACCAATCAATAGTTGAACATGAACAGAAATCATGGCGAACAATGCGAACTTGCGATTTTGCTTATTTAAACCAAAATCTTTTTTCAAAAAGGCGTGACTAATTGCCGCAACTAAAAGCACTAAAACGACCCAACGCAACCCTGAATGTGCGTGTACCAATACATTATACATAATCGTATTTTTTTATTTTATCGTTATTAAGGATATAAACCGTTGATAAATTAGACCTGACAGATTTTTAAAACCTGTCAGGTCTTAACTGATAAAAACTTCATTAATAAAACATCACTTTTAAAAGCCGCTAAGGTAAGCATTGAAAGATAAAATTTATTAGCAATTCCTTAAAATCCTCTCACTTTGAGTTTAAAATAGCCATTCTCTAAAATTTCAGCAACGGTTGAAACACAAGATTCGTTGTCAAAAAAAACAATTTAAACAACCTCGATACATTAAATTCGAATTAGCTAAAACCATAAACTATTTTTAAATATCTCTGAAAGACGCCGCCTTCACTAAAATCAATAAAAACGCTCTGTTGAAATAATTTCAACAGAACGTTTTTGGTTATTACCAATACGGAATTGACGTAAGTCATCAAAAAAAATAAAATCCCGTTTTACCTTGTAGTTTTGTATTGCGATTGAGCAATCAAATCACTAACAAATAAAATTATGAAAACATCAAACCGAAAAATTACTAAAAAGATGAACTTCATTTACGACCCAAAAGTATTGGAACACGATACAGGGAATTATCCCGAAAATCGAAAAAGAATTGAGGCTTTTGGGGCGTTGCCAGTTTGTAATGTGCCTGATGGCGAGCCGTTTTTATCCTTGGTTCACGATGAAAATTACATTCAAACGATTAAAGATAAATGTGCGAGAGGAGAAGCGATTGACGAGGATACGGTGGTTTCGCCAGGGAGTTTTCGAGCGTCTTGTCAAGCGGCAGGAGCGGCAGTTTTGGCGGCAAAAACTGGTAATTTTGCCTTAGTTCGTCCGCCTGGGCATCACGCTTTTCGGGCAAAAGGTAGCGGATTTTGTTTGTTTAATAATATCGCTATCGCTGCTCAATATTTGGTCAATGAAGGCAAAAAAGTCGTGATTTTTGATTTTGATGGACATCACGGTGACGGCACGGCAAATATTTTTTACGATTCTGACCAAGTCCTTTTTATTTCAATTCATCAATTCCCTGCTTTTCCGTATCACAGCGGTTGGCTGAATGAAATCGGAGAAGGCAAGGGCAAGGGTTACACGATAAATGTGCCGCTGCCACCTCAAAGTGCGGACGATATTTTTTGGGATGCCGTGGATTCAATTTTGCCATATATTGAAAAATTTCAACCAGATGCAATTGGCTTGTCGGCTGGCTTCGATGCTCATCAAAACGACCCGTTGTTGGATTTGGGCTTGTCCGTGATGAGTTATTACAAATTAGGAAAACTATTTTCAGAACGGTTTGACAACGTTTTTGCGGTTTTGGAAGGTGGTTATAATGTCGATATTTTGACGCAAGGCGTATATAATTTTTTGGCGGGTTATATGGGTTTGAAACCTGCTTATACCGAAAAAGAAACGGCTTCGCCCTTGGGTGCACACTTCGATTATGAGTTGCGCTTGAATGGTTTATTTGCCGAAATTGATAAATATTGGAAATGAATGGATTGCGGATTTTGACCGTTTTTGTGTAATGGGAATACGGATTTGACGGATTAAAACGGATTTGAACGGATTTTTTTTGTTAGAAACTTATATGAAAACGGTCAAAACTCGCAACACAAAACTCGAGACCCACAACTCGCAACACGAAAAATTATGAACAGATTAAACTATCTTTTTAAGCCGCAAAGTATTGCGATTATTGGAGCGTCTTATAAGGACGATGCGAATAGTAAACCGATTTTAAAAAATCTGATTGGGTCGGATTTTAATGGGGTGGTTTATCCAGTTAGCAAGTCGTTAAAAAGTGTGCGTGGCGTGAAAACGTATCGGAATATTTTGGATATTCCCGAGGCGGTTCATTTGGCGATTATTGATGCGGAAGTCGAGGAATTGGAACAAATTATTGATGATTGCATTGCTGCAAAAACCAAAAGTGCGGTCATTCTTTCAGGCGGTTTTCGATTAGAAAAAAACGGAAAAGACGTTTATAATCGAATTCATGCGAAAGCAAAAGCGGCTAAATTGACGATTTTAGGAGCGAGTTCTTACGGTTTTATCAATCCTCGTTTGAACCTCAACGCCAGTCATTTTAATGGCGAAGTTTTGCCTGGAAAAATCGCTTTTTTGTCACAAAGTCGGTCGATGTGTTCGGCTATTTTGAACTGGGCGGCAGCCGAAAATGTGGGTTTTAGTGCCTTCGTTTCGGTCGGTTCGATGATGGATATTCCGTTCCACGAGTTGATTGATTATTTCGGTTCGGATATGCACACCCGTAGCATTTTGATTTATATGGAATCGCTCTCCGAAGCACGGCAATTTATGAGCGCGGCACGGGCTTTTGCGAGGAATAAACCGATTATCGTTTTGAAATCTGGGCAGACCGAAATTGGGGCGGATATTATTTACAATCACACCCATCAACGGGCGGCAAAAGATGCTATTTTTCAAGCCGCTTTTCGACGTGCAGGCGTTTTGAAAGTCGATACGATTGAAGGACTTTTTGATTGTGCGGCAGCCTTATCCTCACAGCCTCGACCGAATGGTAATCGTTTGGCAATCGTTACGAATGCAGGTGCGCCTGCGGTTTTGGCGGTTGATTATTTGATTAAAAATGGGGGACAATTAGCCAAATTATCGGAAGAAACCTTGGCAGAATTATCGGCAATTTTACCAGATAATCGCTTCAACGGCAACCCAGTTGATGTCTTGTCAAATTCTACGATTGAACGGTATAAATCAGCCGTAAAAATCTGTTTGAAAGATAAAAATGTTGACGGCGTTTTGGCAATTTTGACTTCGCAAACCAAAAGTGACGTGCAAGGAATTGCCAAAGAAATTACGAAAATCAATAACACGACCAATAAAACCTTAATCGCTTCTTGCGTTGGAGAATTGACCAGAAAAGATATTTCGCAAGTCTTGATTGATGGCAATATTCCGACTTATTGTTTTCCCGAAAGTGCGGTTTATAGTTTTTTGAAAATGTATGAATTTAATCGCAATATCGAATTGTTGTACGAAACGCCCAACCGTATTCCGCAAGCATTTAATTTTAATAAAACGACCGTTCAGGAAGTGATTGATACGGCTTTCGCCAATGATCGAAATTACCTAACCGCAGCCGAAGGTCACCAACTTTTACGGGCTTACGAAATTCCAACTTTAGATACTTTTCATGTTCAAAATGAAGCGGAAGCCGTTGCAATTGCTAATAAAATTGGTTATCCCGTAGTTTTGGAAGCGAACTTGCCGAACGTCAAAAGTAAGACCGAAACTGGTACAATTGCCCTCAATTTAGAAGACGATTATGCCGTCAGAAAGGCGTGGAAAAAGGTTGTTGCCATCGCAAAAACGCATCATGAAAACGCTGAAAACGAATTTATTTTTATTCAAAAAATGATTCAAAAACGGTATGAATTGGCAATTGGAACGGAAAAAACAACGGATTTAGGCCCAGTGATTTCGTTTGGAATGGGCGGCATTGCGGTTGACTTATTCAACGATTTGAACTTTGGAATTCCGCCTTTAAATATGGCGTTGGCACAGCGAATTGTGGAAAACACGAAAGTCTATAAAATGCTCAACGGTTATGGCGGTTTGCCGAAAGTCGATATGGATTCGATTCTTTTATTATTAAATAAAATCTCGTATTTAATCGCCGATTTCCCCCAATTACAAACCATTAAATTGAACCCGTTTTCGGTCGATGAACACGGCGGTTTTGTGTTGGATTACGATATATTATTGGACGAAAGTCTGAAAAATAAAAAAATAAAACCTTACCGTCACTTGATTGTGTCGCCTTATCCCGCAAAATATACGAAAACCGTTATTTTGAAAAATGGTCAAAAAGCGGTACTTCGTCCAATCAAACCAGAAGACGAACCGATGCAGCGAAAAATGATGGAACGGTCTTCTGAAAATACGATTTTTTTGCGGTTTTTTACGACCAGTTTTGAAGTGACGCACGATTTTCTGACGAAATTTACGAACATTGATTACAGTCGAGAAATGGCGATTGTCGCAGAAATGGAAGAAAATGGCGAACGATTATTGGCAGGTGTTGTCCGAATTATCGGGGATTCTGAAGGCTTTTCCGCCGAATATGCGATTGCGGTCGCTGACCCGTGGCAAGGTTTGGGTTTGGGCAGACACTTGACCGAATATATTTTGGAAGTCGCTAAAGATATGGGTTTTGACCGTGTCGAAGCGACTTTATTACGTCAAAATAGTGGCATGAAAGCCGTCCTTTTAAAATATGGTTTTACGGTAGAAGTCGAAGATATGGAAACATTGAATGCGTATTTGGAACTTTGAAAAAGTTGGCAGTTGGCAGTTGTTGAACTGCCAACTGCTATCCCAACGCTTCCGAGTTTTTAATACCAAAAAATAATTTATAATAAAACTTAGGTTTAATCAATTTTTTGGTGGCTTCATGATCGTACATCAAATCTCGTAATTCGTTATTTTGATCATACTTTTTAGCAATAAAATTCATCCCGTGTAATAAAATATTTAAGGCAATATTACTGGACAAAAACGGGGCAACAAGTTTACTCATTTTTATATAATTCTTAACTCTATCAAAAACCCGTTCGTCATAATCTGCCAACGTTTCTTTGGTGAAATCATTTGCTTCAACGCACTTTGCTGCAAAGTCTGCTGCAATTTGTCCGCTCAACATCGCTTGAGGAATACCGTTTGCGGAAAGCAAATCAATCAAACCAGCGGCATCGCCAACTAACATGAAATTATCGCCCGAAAGGGCACGTTTTTTTGTTGCTAAAAACAACCCGCTACCTTCTAATTTTCCAATCATTTCCGCTTCCGAAAATCGCTCTTTTAATAAAGGATGCGTTGCTAAAGTTTCCGCTAAAATTCGTTTTAAATTCAGTTTTTTCTTCTTGACGACATCACTTCTGACGACCACATTAACATTTACCGTTTCATCTGAAAAAGGGGTAATATAAAGGCCTCCAGGCATCAAATCTTTCGTCATGTAAAGCTCACAATAATCGCCATGTTCGGATGGCTTGACATTTTTATAATATCCACGAACACCAACGGCAAAATGATTATCCTCCTTTTCGACAGGATGTAAATTTTTTATAAAATTAGCATTAGAACCACTACAAATAATTGCCAAATTCGTAAAAATTGCCTGCGTTTTTCCTTGAATTAAAATACCATTATCTTGACGATGTATATCTTGAACATTAAACCCTTCGATTACGTCAATAAGTGGATTTTCTTTTGCTTTTTTTATTAATTCATTATCTAATTGAATACGAGGTATGGTGTAGCAAGAAGGGATTTCTGTACCGGGTTCTAAAGGGAGAAAATCGATTTTCATTTTGTGGTTATTCGCTGCATGAGCAACGACTCCTTTCATTTCGATGGTTTTTTTTTCTAACTGCAAATTCGGAACAATAGAAGGGTCTAATTCATTCAAAACTCGAATGGTATTGCCGGATACATTATCTCCACATACTTTGTGGCGAGGGAAAACCGCTTTATCAATTAAAGTACTTCTGATACCTTTTTTTGCTAAAGAAAGACTGGTCGTAATACCCGCAGGACCTGCACCAATAATACATATTTTACTGTTTGTTTGCATTTTGCTACCGTTTGATTAAGTTCAAATTTACTTTCAAAAGTTTGTATTCTTTCATTTTAGAGATTTAACAATAACAAACGCAATAATTTGTAATGTGTTTAAATTACAGTGTTCGATTGTTTCATTGCTAACCGTTGAACGATAAAAAACAATTGGCTCTTTGACAATTTCTGCAAAATTCGAATAAATTGAGACTTTCGTAACGGCTGTCTTTAGCTGCCGCAAGGATTTTGAGACTTTTCGGAAGCTAAAGTAGCCGCTACGTGCAGAAATTGTCAAAGAGCCAAACAATGAAACAATCGAACAATGAAACCTATTTTCCATTCAATTTCCAATCATATTCTAAATAATCAACTTGCGCATCATCGCTAATTTTAGTTTTTGAATATTTATTCAAAAAATCAATAAGGTTCCCAAAATCATCAGCGTACCAATTGAATACCTTTGAAACTTTTATTTTATTTGTAGTAATATTATTGAATTTAGAATTGATGAACCATTTCGCATTTTGTTCCAACAAACTTTCCAAATTATCTGCAGTAAAGGCTTTATTCATTAAGCGAGGACAAGATTGAGCGGCACAATTCACCGCAAAATGAATCCTTGCATCTTTAAATTGTGGACGTAAAATGGAATTTTCAATCTCGTTTAACGTATATGTTTTGCCACCAGATTCAATCCATCTTTTATCCCACGGCTTACCATCTTCAAGGTTTTGAATACTTTTGGTAGGATAGTTCGCTACGATTAATTTGACCGTTGAAGCATTGTATAAATTAATCCAATACGCCTTTTTTTCGTTACTTGACCAGCTGTTTTGTACCGAATTATTCGCTAATAATTCCAAATAACTATCTAAAGCCTTTTCGCTTCTTTTAATTGCGGCATAATTCACGCCACCAGTTGTACTAACATTGGCTGCTAATATCGTATTCCAGGCACTATGCGAAGGCGTTGCCGCTGTTTTCGATTCTTTTTTTACGAACTCATCTTTTTTCATAGGCAACGAAGGTACTCTTGTAGAAGTACTTCCTTTTGGCTTCGTTTGCTCATTGACTGGTTTGGCATCTTTAATCACCTCTGCTTTAGATTCGGAAGTTGGTTTCGTAGATTCTGCGGGAGCCGGATTCGCAGGCTTTGCATCAGCTGATTTCGAAGGCAGAACGACCTGTTCTTCAGCTTGAGGCTCAGCTGATTTTTGAGGTATCACCATCTCTTCGACGATTTTCCCCTCCATTTCTTCTTCAATATCAACCGCTTGAACTGCCTGCGTCTCGTTCTCCACAAGCGCACTTTCTGCGGTTTCATTAGCCTGACCACAGCTTACCGCAATAAATAATACGGCACACCAGACACTTAATAAAATCATTTTTTTCATAAGATATTTTTTTTTTTTAATGGTGTAAATATCCATAACTTAACACAGACTAATCTGATTCGTTACCTTAAAAGCATCATTGATGTGTTAAAAATTGTTTTTTCGTAAGTTTCAGGACAAAAAAAGATTGTTTTTAACGATTTACTAACAGCACAAAATTTTATGCGTGATTTTTGGTTCAAAGTATGGTTACCAAAAATATTTACTAATTTTGCCTTTCGTTTTTTATTTCCTTGTTTTCTTAGAAATAGACAACGGTTTCAAGCATCAAGAAAAAATCAGCATTGTGAAAATAGACGAAAAAGACGGCGAATTATTGGAGGACGGACAAAATGAGTTCGATAATGAGTTGGACGGAGAAAAATCTGATGACGAAAATCAAAAGAAAGCTATTGTAACGCCGGAAGAACAAGCTCGTAAAGATAGGGTGTTTGAGGAAGAATTACTACCTCAAATAGACTCGCTTTATACGTTTGCCTATCATTTAGTTTATAATGAAGACGATGCTAACGATTTGGTACAGGAAGCCTATTTGAAAGCCTACCGTTTCATTCACCGATATGAACCTGGAACAAATGCCAAGGCGTGGTTATACCGTATTTTGAAAAACGCTTTTATTAATCAATATCGCAAAAAATCTCGTCAGCCGAATCAGGTCGATTTGGAGGATTATATCACCTATCACGACAGCGAAGAAGGCTCTGCTTTCACGGGTTATTCTGATTTGCGTCAAGATATGTTCGATGCAATGATGGGCGATGAAGTCACCATGGCAATTAATAAATTGCCGTCTGATTTCAAAATTGTGATTTTGCTTTGTGATATCGAAGGATTCACTTACGAGGAAATCTCGAAAATTGTCGATATTCCAATCGGAACGGTTCGTTCTCGTTTGCATCGTGCCAGAAATATGCTTAAAGAACAGCTTAGAGAATATGCAAAATCAATGGGCTTTGAAGATAAAAGAGGTTGATTGATTCATAATCGATCAGACACAAAATGAACGGTAAGGTGAATAGTTTTATCGTTCATTTTTATTTTTTATGATTAAAAACGTTCGCAATAGTTGACTTTAGAAATTATTTTAAAAAAAGTGATTCTCATTGAATTTTTTGGAACAAGTTGGTGTTAATGCGAATACCGACCTAAACAAAAAAAGTTCAGTAAATACCAATAAACTAATTTTACAAAATTGATATTTTTTTAAATTAAAAAGAGCAATCAAAATTATTTACAAACTTAGATGATACAATTAGTGGATTATAAATGATAAACTATTTATCGTTCTGACGTGAATTATCAACGATTTCAAGAACACAATAGCGCAGTTTATTTTATATTTTACTCAGTGAATATGTTTTTCGCAGCTTTATTTTTAATAATAAATTCGGTTTCAACCATAACCGTCATCCCTCATAATGACAATGAAAACCGCTATTTAGCGAAGCTTTCCGACCGTATTATCTTCTAAAAAAATTACGATTATGGCATCAGCAATTGAAATGAATCACACGTGTAGCACGTTTTCAGAAAAAGTCGTCTCATACTTAGATGGCAGATTAGACAATCAACAAGAAAGAGAATTACTGACAGAAATGAAAAGTTGTTCTTCATGTTTAGAAAAGTATAGTAAAGAAAAGGCATTTCGCACCTTTATACGCAGCAAAGTCAGCCGCAAAAAAGTTTCTCCAGCACTCATCCAGAGTATTAAAGATAAAATTCGACATTCCTCGATTTAATAAACAATTCGATACAAATAACATATCATAAAATTGGTTTTTAACATCAAATTTCTATTTTTGATGTTTGGTATTTCTATATCTAATTTTTAGATGTACACAAAAATACTTTTGTTTTATATTCACCTGATGATTCGCAGATCATCAGGTGAATTACTTATACATATAACAAATGAAACCATTTTTAACTGCCGAATGGCGACGGTTGATTCTATTAACTTACGACGTTGAACCCTTTTTATTAGAAGAATATTTGCCGAAAGGCTTGGGCTTAGAATTAGATTTATATAAAGGGCGGGCATTTGTGAGTTTTGTCGCTTTTGATTTTAAGGAAACTCGTGTGAAAGGTATCAAAATCCCTTTTCATGTCAGCTTCCCAGAAGTGAATTTACGTTTATACGTCCGACATACGGATAAGGATGGAATGGTAAGGCGAGGCGTTCTTTTCATTCGAGAGTTCGTTCCGAAACCTTGTATTACTATGATTGCCAATCGTTTTTATAATGAACATTATTTTACGATTGAAATGTCTTCTGATTATGAAATTGAAGACGACCAATTAATCATTCAACATTCCTTAAAACAAGGTAGAATCGAGCACGATTTGAAATTTATTGTTGAAAACAAACCCTATTTTCCTACCGAAGACTCTACCGAACACTTTTTTAAAGAACACGAATGGGGCTTTGGCATTTCCAAAAATGGTAAATTGTCCGTTTACAAAGTCGAACATCCTATTTGGCGAATCTATCCCCTCAGAACTCGCTTCGAGTTAGGTATTCGTTTTGATAAATTATACGGTGAAAATTGGGAAATATTAAATGGCAAATTGCCCTTTAACATCATGGTAGCAGAAGGTTCTGAAATTAAAGTATTCCCTAACAATATAATAGCCTAATTCTAAAATCGTAGTTGCCGAACGGCGACTTTTCTGGTCGCCTTTCGACTAATGTTCGCAGTGGACGACAGGCGAATTCTAATCGCCCGTTATCAAAACAAAATCGCTTAAGTTGATAGCGTTCGACTTAAAGTCACTTGCTGACCTGCCAAATGCGAGAAAATAATTATTACTTTTTTAACGGACAGCCTATAATTTCAGATTTTGTGCATTTTATAAAATTAATTGATTTTTGAGCAGATTAAATATTATAAATTTTATTGTTGATGCGTATATGATAAGATTGAGGCAAGTAAAATGAGTAGATTATTTGTTTATTATTCCCTAACGGCTTAAATTTACTACGTATATTATTTTTAATAATTTGGGTTTTGGCTTGCGAATAATTTGTCTTTACAAAATCATCCGCAATTCATAACTTAGAACCCCTACAATTGGGCTTAAAAAAATCAGATGAAAAAGTTTTTCCTATTCAGTTTATTAATTGGTTTATCCATTCAACTATCGGCACAATGCGGCTATACCGTAGCAGTCACAACGCCTGATACATTTTTGTGTAATCCATCGCCAGTGCAGCTAAATACAACGGCAACTGGAGCGATTCCTACGAATGCAGTTTATCAATGGACACCAACAACGGGTTTGAATAATCCAAATATTCCAAATCCAATCGCAACACCAAACAGCACGACGACTTACACATACACGGTTTCGACGGCAACTACTACTAATTTGATTACCAATGGTGATTTTGAGGCAGGAGGTACGGGTTTCACAACGGGACACGCCTTAGGAACTGGCGGTAGTTTCGGACTCCTTTCGCTTAATGGTACTTATGCCGTAACAACGAGTCCAAGCCTTGTTCATAATAATTTTGTGTTTTGCAACGACCATACGCCAACGGGAACAAATATGTTAGTTTTGAACTGTTCTTCGGCACCGAATACAAGTGCGTGGTGTCAGACCGTAACGGTTTTACCAAATACAAATTATACGTTTTCGATGTGGGCGATGAGTACCGTTTCGAGTAGTCCTGCACAATTTTTTGTAACCGTAGGTGGAACGTCGGTTAATAGTCCTACCACAATTACGAGTGCAACTTGCCAATGGCAAGAAATTACATTCACTTGGAATTCTGGTAGTTTGACCTCTGCGGATTTTTGTATTATGAATCAAAATTTGGCAGAATCTGGAAATGACGCTGCGATTGATGATATTTCTTTAATTGAGTTATGTTCCGCTTCTGATGACGTGACGATTACGATAAATAATATTCCTGCAACACCGTTATCTGCCTCTGTTTGTGTTGGTGATAGTATTTTGATTAGTGGCGTTTGGCAAAAAAACGCTGGCTTTTATAATACGATTTTAACGGCTGCCAATGGCTGTGATAGCGTATTAACAACGGAATTGACGTTGACGTCTTACACGACAAACCAAAATCAAGCTATTTGTGACGGAGATTCTATCTTTTTACAAAATGCGTGGCAAACACAAGCAGGATTTTACAGAGATACCTTACAAGCGCTTGCTGATGGCTGTGATAGTATCATTGTTACAGAATTAACTCTAATCAATTTCTTTGGTTTTGATGATTTGACGATTTGTGACGGGGATTCGGTTTTCCTTCAAAATGCGTGGCAAACACAAGCTGGAAGTTATTTAGATACATTGACTTTCGTCAATGGTTGCGATAGTATCGTAACCGTTCAATTAAGTTTAATTGCTGGAACACCACCGGATTTGGGCAACGATGTCAGTATTTGTCAAGGTGATTCCGTTATCTTGATTTCTAATTTACCAAATGTTAGTTTTGAATGGTCAGATGGTTCAACCGCAAATAACCTTACTGTAAATACGACTGGTAATTATACGTTGACCACAACGAGTAATAACGGCTGTCAACGAAGCGATATGGTTACGGTCACCGTGATGGATTTTCCTGTCATTTCCTTTAGTAATGATACCGTATTTTGTCCAGGGGATTTGTTAGAAATTACTGCTTCTACGACAAATACCGTGACATACGAATGGCAGGACGGCTCGACCGATAGCTCAATTTCTACATCGTTTTCAGGAACATTTTATTTGACCGTAACCGATGCAACTGGTTGTCAAGGTAATGATTCGATTACGATTACGGAAGGACAATTACCGATTATAAACCTTGGAACAGATACGGCTATCTGTGTTTCAGATGAAATCATAATCAACGCTTCAGGTGGAAATAATCGCTCTTACCAGTGGAGTGATGGCTCATCAAATGCGACGATTAATGTGACAAACGCAGGAACTTACGCCGTGACGGTGACGGAAGAAAACTGTTCGTCAAGCGATGAAATTACGATTTCGGAAATAGCCTGTGATTGTATCGTCGCCTTACCAAACGCATTTACGCCGAATGGTAATAATCCACACTTTTTCCCAATCATTGAGGAAGGTTGCACGTTCAGCAGCTTCAAATTCCTCATCTTTAATCGCTGGGGACAACAAGTTTATGAGTCAACTTCTGCAACGCCAAATGATACTGGTTGGGACGGAATAGCAAATGGTAAAGACCAACCCGTGGATACTTACATTTGGGTTTTAGAATACAAAAGTATCGTTGACGATGCAGCAATCATAAGAAAAGGAGATTTGCTATTGGTTAGATAAGTCTGCCGCTTTTTTAATAAGTTGTTTTAGGCATTTATTACGATTAACTTATGGGGTAAAATGCCGATTTTTAATATTTTTAATATTTTTCGTTAAAAAAGTTGCTTTATTTTTTATTTAATGTTAAACATCAATTGTCCCGAGTCTTCGCATACGCATCAACACTAAATTTCGTAATATTTAAAATGTTAATAATCAGCGTTTTAAATTATTAAAAAACGATTATTTTTCTGTCGTAATAAACCGTGTCGGTTTTGAAACCGACACGGTTTCAAAAGAGCGAAAATAACAATTTTTATGAATAGCTATTTGCAATACTTTACAACTTTAGGAAAACGGAATGTTATTATAAAATATTAATTATCAATATAATACGTATTATAAATTTTAGTGTTGATGCGTATGCGATTCTTCGGGATAATTGATATTTTACCCCACCTTACAGCCCTTCCAAAGCCTGTTTTATATCTTCAATTATATCATCAATATGCTCCAAACCAACCGAAATACGAATTAAACCAGGTGTAATACCGACCGCTTGACGTTCGGATTCTTGTAATTTAGAATGTGTCGTATTGGCTGGATGTGTGACAATACTTCTCGAATCGCCCAAGTTAGAAGACAGGGATAATAAACGAATGCCATCAATGAATTGAGTCGCTTTTTCGATGCCGCCTTTGACCTCAAACGTAACGATTCCCCCACCTTGACGCATTTGTTGTTTTGCCAATTCGTATTGAGGATGAGAAGCCAAAAACGGGTAAAATACTTTATTAATCGTTGGTTGAGTTTCCAAAAAAGCCGCCAACGCCAAAGCATTACTGCAATGCCTATCCATGCGAATGGCTAAAGTTTCCAAGCTTTTGGATAATAACCAAGCGTTAAAAGGCGACATTGCTGGGCCAGTGTGTCGAATTAAAAACTCTACTTTTTTGATTAATTCCGCACGCCCTAAAATAACGCCGCCAAGAGAACGCCCTTGTCCATCAATGAATTTTGTAGCCGAATGCGTCACAATATCTGCCCCTAATTCCAAAGGGTTTTGCAAATATGGCGTTGCAAAACAGTTATCGACATTGAGAATCAAATCATGCTTTTTGGCTATTTCGCCAGCTCTTTTTAAATCAATTAAAACTAATCCAGGATTTGAAGGCGTTTCTATTAAAATCATTTTGGTATTCGGCTGAATATGTGCCTCC
>Ga0306864_1000739_pt1 | contig 14562 bp, 9 predicted proteins | sample AntRauTorckE5430_FD_190448 | JGI IMG/M metagenome (GOLD analysis project Ga0306864, IMG submission 190448) | Saline lake microbial communities from Rauer Islands, Antarctica - Metagenome Torckler E5 #430 (v2) (version 2) | ecosystem: Environmental > Aquatic > Non-marine Saline and Alkaline >...
AGTCTCCCCCCTTCCCGATAGTAGTATTAACACTAGTAGGCAATATAGACTCGTATTAAGCACTTTGTATGATGTTCTTACGTTAACATAGTGTATTTAAACTTAGTTGCTGCAACTCGCTTCTTCAGTGGGAGCTTCATCAACAACCCAATGTTTACAGTTCTTCTCGTTTTGAGAAAGGTGTCTGAACACAATTTTTCAACCAACCAGATCGCTACTGTTGTAGAGTGCCTGCTGCACTGCTGCTGCAGGTCGTCGGGATGAACCTCAATTAATTATTTTGATCTGTACGCGGGCAAACCTAGTACTAGAAGCGATCAGTGCCATAAGAAAAAAATCATCGAACAGCATAACTTCAACTATTAGACTGACATTGATTAGTTTTCTTAGCTAGAGTACAAGAGTATGAGGGTACTGTGTGTCCTCCTTGTCTCATGTGCTTGGTTCTCCATCTTTGTTGTCTTCCATTACTATGATGCTGTGTGCTAGTAGCTAGCGACTAGCTAATTTTACAATTGTCTGTGAATTTGCTTTTAAGTGTCAAAAAAATATGCGTATTGGAGATAGGCACACAGTCATGCGCAGGGCGCACGAAGGTATGATGGTAGCAACTAAAAAGACCACCACCTCCTCTCATCAACAACAATACCTACCTACAACAACCATATCGTACAATAAACACATCACACCCACCCACACAACTCTCCCACTTCTCTTCATCAACTACATTGCATCTCTTCTTCCACCATCAAAACCTGATTTCACAGATCATCGTATAAACAGATAAAACACAACCAACCAAAATGTTTCAAAGATTAGCACGGTCCATTCCACGAAGACCAATTCAATCCAATCTCGTTCGACCATTCACATCCACCAGACCTTCTTATGCCGATGCCGTTGCCGCGCCTATCATAGAGGAATACAAATTCACACATGCAAGGTCAAAAGAAATGTTTGACAAAATGTCTAAATTACAAATTGAAGAGATCAGACTTCTCAGCCAATTAATCAACGAAAAACTCGGAATCACAATCACCGAAGCTGACGAACGCGGTGGTTTAGCTGGATCCGGCGCAAAAGGAGCGGCTGCGGAAGTTCAAGAGGTAAAGGTGGAGAAGATCGCCTTTGATCTGAGATTGGTGGCTTTTGATGCCAAAAGTAAGATCAAGGTTATCAAGGAGGTGAGGGCTATCACTGGACTTGGATTGAAGGAGGCGAAAGCGATGGTTGACGGGGCTCCGAATACCATCAAGAAGGATATTAAAATGGAAGAGGCAGAGGAGTTGAAGGCTAAGTTGGAAGCCCTCGGTGCTACTATTGAAATTGAGTAGTAGTAGTGGTGGTAGTAGTAGCAGTATTAGTAGTAGTATGGTGATAATTGCATATTATTTATGAAAATGAAGTTGCCCTACACGCCCACACGGCAGAGCTAGTATTTCAAAAGCGCTTTTTACCAAGTTTCTCTCCTGCTCGCGTCTGTCTCTTTAACCCAATTGCTGCAGATTAGTCAACGCGCAATCTTTTGAAGTTTCTCGTTGATTTCTCATTTTGATTTTGCATGCTCGCATGCATGCCGGCCGCTGCATACCTTTCCTTTATCCCCGGGGAACTAAAGTGCTTGACTCTGAATAGAATCGCAGCTCATAATTGCGTCAGCTCACTCCTCACTCTCTCTACTAGCTGGCTACGAGTAGAAAGTCAGAGAAAGAGGTACTTACGAGTCGTTCTCTAGCTTCGTATCGCTAGAGTGAAATTGCTTCTAACCTCTCTACTAGCTACCTTATCTGTAGAGAATACTATTGCACAGGACCACCTTGCTGTCGTGGCGCAATCAGCAATCAACCGTTCTGCCTGCAACCTGTAAAATCGAAATCTATTATTTTATCTCTTCTCACTTCTCAAATCTCAACTAATAAGGAATAACAACAACAGTGCAACCGCTTTGAATCAAAATCACTACAGAAACTTGATATGGACAACTACAACGAGAATGAGAAAATCAGTACTCTCAAATGCATGGGTTTCAACGAAGTGCAAGCTCGTCAAGCACTCAGCATGTGTAATGGCAACGTGGATCTCGCAGTTGATCGTCTCGTCTCTGGTATGGTTCCCTCCATCAGCAGCAGCAGCAACAATGCGAATTATGATGATCCCATTGCCAGATTATCCAGCAGTAGCATTAAGTATCCTGTATCCATGATCCAAGCGCCCATAAGCCAGTATTCCTTGCCAGATGGAAGATCGGCATGCACCTGCATTGCACTTGAAACAGCCTCTTCGCTCCTGCATCACCTCAAAATCAATACTGCTGCGGATATTCGACAATTATTGACTGCAAATCGGTTGCAGTCCATGCTTTTGGCAGGAAGCGATTTTTATAATTCATTGAAGCGAACAGGTTGCGGTTCTTCAGATGATGATGTTCAACATCTATCTCCGGAAGAAGTACTTTCCTTCCTTCATGAGAATGAAGAGTTGAATTTATTGAAGCTTGGCAATGTCAGGTTGATGGACGGTGGTGTTAGGCAGGGGATATTGGCGACTGGTGGCATGGGTGATGGTCCCCTTGGTCTCAAAGCTGTGATTCAAGGTTGTCAATCGAACCAAGAGCAGGGTCAATGGATTTGTGTCGTCATGACCAAGACCCCCGAGACCGTGTGTATCATGTTACCACCACCGGCGACAGCAACAGCAACAACAACGATAGCCCCAACAGCAACCACATCGTTGATAGGAACCAAACCAGACGTCATCGACAATGATAGTGGCAGCAATATAGAACAGGAAAGGGAACGACAGCCGTTCGTGTTGATAGATTCACATCCTCGTCCCATATATGGTGCAGATGGAAGTTATGCCTTGTTTCATGATTCACTGGATGGGCTAGTGCACAGCCTGGAAAAGATATTCCCAGCCACAGAGTTGGGCAGTGACGTTGGTGAACTTATGGCTGCAATGTATAATTCCTTTGACATGTATCCATTAACGAACAGTTGACACCACCTTGCGTACAGTACGGGTCGTATAATTATAATACCTGCACAGTACTGCATTGCACTATTTTCCACCTCTTCTGCAGCACGAACACTAGTTTCATCCAGACCATATATGTCACTTTCATGACTAGCGTACGCTACGCTACACACATGCACAATAGAATCAGAATATGACCAAATCCTACCTAAACGCAATCCATCTCCATTCCAATTACAGCATTCCAATTACAGTATAGTATCGATAGGTATGTACAATAGTATCTACTTGCTACTCTTCTTTTTCGAATTAGGCTGCAATAACAGAGTTCCACGATTCCCCCATTCATTATTCTTGATCGTCCCCTGCTGATTCCCGTCCTCTCCCACAATCTCCTTCAAGCGATTCAGAGTCTTGGCAATGATATTTCCATCCCCCTTTAAATTCCTCCGATTACTAGTAATAGTCACCTGGCATGCATGACCTTTGACCAAGTACTCAATCATGTTCGTTGCTTTCCGTTCTAAATCATTATCATCGATTCCTGCCTTGAAACTATACTGTTTGGTAGATTTATTCCCTCCTCCCCCTGCCGGTCCCTTGGCAGCAGCTCCCCCACCATCATCCCCCGATCCTTTCTTATTCTGCTGATATAAGAATTTATTATATTCCTGACATTTGATAACTGCAACGTCTTGGTTCAAATTAATCCCGATGAGGTCCACACCTTGTTCAGAGCTCACCTGGATGGCATCAGTGAGCGACATGACTTCTATGATCGGTTTGGAATCCCGTCCTTGGTCTATGAGCAAGCGAACTTGGATGGATTCCGCAGTGGAATTTTTCGTTTTGTTCAATAGGGTTCGGATGAGGTGTTCGTTGATGGGGAAGTTTGTGGTATTTTTCTTGGATTTGGTTGGTTTGGATCGGTTCTTGGCCTTGGTTCTGATTCCGAGGTTTCGCGTTTGTTGATCTTGCAGTGGGTGGTGTTGGGGGGGAAGGATGTTGGTCGTAATAATAGTACTGGGATACAATTGAATTTGTAGGTTGGAGGAATATAGTGTCCGCGTATTTATTGCAGTTGGACTAGCAGCGGTGCTATGGGTAGAAGTAACGGTAGGTGATGTACCGGTATTATTCCAAATTGTAAATGGTATTTGCTGTCGAATCATCATCATCTGCCTGCAGCATTGAGTTGGTAGAGATAGACTTCGAGATATTGTATTCATATTTTCGTGACTGTTGATATTTGGTATTTTATGAGTACGTCCAATGAAGATATGATGGATATGAAGAGAAGAGATTTTGTGTCTTGTCGCTCTTGTGTCGATTTTGTGTCTGTTTCTATCTTCGCTTAGGTGGTGGTGGTCCTCTTCTGTTTTATGCCAATGATCAATGATGAGATGATGATGGTTTCGTTTGTGTCAAAAATACTGAAAATGAGCGGCTGCTGGTATTTTTTTAACTGTATTGTAAATAACCTATTTTTGTACAGTAAGTAGTACGCAACACCGTCTATTTAACATTATTTTCATTTACGTCGCTTGGTTCACCCAAGGTCTTCCGAAAATGAAAATGAAAATGAAGATAAAGATACCTAATACCGAAAAATACCAACGACGAAAAAAAGGAAACTAGATACTAGATACAACTACTGCTACCAAACTACGAAATAACAGTGTACATAAGTCCATATAACACCACAGTCCACAGTCTAGCTAGTCGATAGCCATGACAAAGATAGCAGAGATAGAAGATCGTGGTGCAACAGTAGCATGGAGCCCTGTGAATGAATATGCTGACGTCATTGCTGTCGGTGCCAAGGTATGTTTCGATTCGATTGCCTTGTTTCTAGTCGCTTCGAAATAGTATGCTCGTCTCTCCCTCTCTTTCTCACCCACGACTCACTCATTCATCATCCCTCTCTGTCATGATTCTTTCATATTATTCCATTGGCGCATCATTAGGATTCAGGAACGATCGGATTCGATTCCTCAGGAGGAGAATTGGAATTATTCGATTTGGGAATTACCACCCAGCATTCCAAACCGACCGTCATTGGTTCCGTCAAAACAACATCCCGCTTCTCCAGCATTGGATGGACACCCGGATCTTCGCTGCTGAATGAACATTATAGTATGGGTCTCATTGCTGGAGGAATGGACAATGGCTGCATCCATATTTGGAATCCCATGGACATTATTTCTTCTACTAACAGTAACAGTAGTAGCAACGGTGAGGATCAAGGTGCTAGCCATGTGAATGGTAATGGTAATGGTAATGGTGTTACTGCATCCCTCCTCTCCACCATCGATCGACAGGACAATGGAGCAATCTCCGCACTGCAGTTCAATCCACACCCCTCATCCGCAAACCTATTGGCCACCGGATCCTCCAACGGGGAAATCCTAATATCATCCCTCGACACACCCGATCAACCCACCGTCACCATACAATCCGATGCGAACCAAGCACAAATCACTAATCTAGCATGGAACACTGAGGTATCACACATCATCGCATCTTCCGCAGCCAATGGACTCGTCACAATCTGGGATTTGAGGGAAAATAAACCCTGGTGCGAACTCCGTGCCGAAACATCTGGATTGCCGGTTTCTTCCATCAAGTGGAATCCCATGAATGGAATGCATCTCATGACGGCCAGTGGGGATGATCGGAATCCTGTTTTGAAATTATGGGATTTGAGAGCGAGCATGTCCATGCCGTTGGCGAGCATGGAGGGACATCAGAGAGGGATATTGGGGATGGACTGGTGTCCTCATGATGAATCTTTGTTGATATCGTGCGGGAAAGATAATAGGACGATCTTGTGGGATGTGCATACCTTGCAGCAAATTGCAGATTTGCCGAATGTAGAAGAGGGACAGAGAGGTGGACAAGGGGGGACTGGGGATGGGAAAGGGGTGTCATCTCAAGAGTTGTATGGGAGTTCCATGCAGAGTGGTTTGAGTTCGAATCAGCAAAGAAGGTATGATGTGCAATGGTCACCGATTCGACGTGGGGTGATTTCTTCATGTTCATTTGATAGAAAGGTGCAGGCTCATTCGGTATTGGGGATTGCTACGAAGAGTGGGAGACCGCCCAAGTGGATGAAACCGGCGAGCGGAGTTTCTTGTGGGTTAGGAGGAAAGATCGTTTCATTTGGGACTGTTGATAAAACGGTTGCGGTAATGGAATTTGTGGAGGAGCCGGAGCTCAAAGCTGCAGTGGAAGGGTTTGAAGCTGCTGTTGCCAACGGGGATTATGCGGGATTTGCAGCGCAAAAGGCTAGAGAGTGTGCAGATTATGGGGATGGTTGTCAGGCTCAACTATGGGGGTTCATGGAAACCATGTTTGTTTCGAATATGAGGGAGGCACTATTCCAATATATTGGGTTTGATAAGGATGAAATTGCTGAAAAGGCCAAGGTTTTTGAAGAAGAGGTGGATATTTCGAATCTTTCTCTGGCAGAATCCAAGGCAACGCCACCCATGACAAAAATAGCAGAAGAGACTGTGAAGAAAGCATTGTTAGTTGGAAATTTTGATGCAGCTGTGGAATGTTGCATTCGAGCTGGTAGTCTAGCAGATGCTTTAGTTCTTGCATCATGTGGAGGAGCGGAGTTGTGGGCCAAGACTCAAGCGCAGTATTTTGCATCGGAAGTAGGAAAACGTCCTTTTCTATCTATCGTATCAGCTGTGATCCACAATAATCTTGCTGAATATGTGACATCATCGGATCCTGCGAGCTGGTATGAGACTCTTGCTTTCATTTGTACGTATTCTTCCGAACAAGATTTTAGTGTTCTTTGTGAAGCTTTGGGAGACCATTTGGAAGGAGCTGGAGATATGGCAAGTGCTTCAGTTTGTTTTCAATGTGCCATGAATTTGGAAAGGGCAGCTAGATTTTGGTTGCATCAATTGGAGAATTTGGAAAAGAGTGCAGGAGGAGAAGATTATCTGGCATTGCATGATTTTGTCGTCAAGGTTGCAGTGTTCATGCAAGCGGGTGCTCAAAGTAGCGGATTGTCCGAAGATGTTGCTGATGCACTTTTTCGGTATGCAAAGATAGTGGCTGATCAAGGACTTTACCCCTCTGCAGCAAAGTATTGTAAATCAGATTCACAAGAGTGCAAAGAATTGAAGGATCGCTTGTATCGCAGCAAAGATAGTCAAATGTGCTTACAACTCCTGGGATCCGCTCCTGATTTCCCCTATCAATACGTTAATGTTGGAGTAGCCCCAGCTGCATCGTCCAATAACCAACAAACCCGGGTTGCCGCCGCAGATACGATTAAGCCTGTTGCACAACAGCAATCATATGCAAGGTCGCAAAACCAGTATCAAGCAAAGCAAACGCCTAAGGCAAGCAATGGATACGGTTCAGCCAATCAAGGGTATACAAGAAATGTGCAGCAGCAGCCAGAGCAAACGCAGCCACAGTATTCTCAGCAGGCGGTGCAACAAAGCACCAATCAGTATGCAGCTCAGCAGGCGGTACAACAAAGCACCGTTCAGTATCCAAGTCAGCAGGCGGTGCAACAAAGCACCAATCAGTATGCAGCTCAGCAGGCGGTTCAACAAGTGCAGACCCCGGCACCAGCTCAGGTTCGTGTTAGTACTTTTCAAATATATGGCGATGTAATTCGATGTCTTTTATTTTTATCTGACAAAAATTTGTTTAAATTCTGTAGCAGAACGAATCTCAACTTCCTCAGGGATGGATGGCTGTCCAAGACCCATCAAGTGGCAGAACCTACTATGCCAATCAGTCGAATGGGGAGACAACCTGGGATAAACCCGCCGCCGTGGCGCAGGGGAGGGCCGCTACGAGTCTTGCCTCCAAGTATGGAGACGGTTTTGTTACATCTGCATCACACCCTGAACTTGCAGCACAGTACGGAAATGTAGGAACTAGTAACCCATACAGTGACTCTTCCAGACCAGGAACTGCTGTAATTAACAAAATGCGTCAGGCACCTGTGTCCGGCACCTTTAACTTGCAGAAATTATCAGAAGTTGCAGACAGCACTCAGTACAAGACAACAATCGATGGTCTACTCGAAAACATTACATCTTTATCCGCCCTTCCATTAGGACCAGTAGAGAAAAAACAATATGCAGAGGCGGAAAAGAGCGTAGCCATCTTCTCCAAACGTCTGGCAAATAGTGATATTGAATGTGAAGTGGCAGAGAAGGTTGGCCAAATGGTGACTGCAATAAAGAACAAAGATTTTGCATCAGCATCTGCAAGTCATACAAGTCTCGTCAACAGCGCTTGGAAAAGTCACAAGAATTGGCTGAAAGGATTCAAATTCTTGATACAACTTGGCGCAAAGTCTGTTCAAAGCTCAAGGACTCAAGATCAGTGGGCAATGTAACCGAGCTGACTTGGAAAGAAATATTTTATCCTACTTGCTACTACGACAACATTAATAATAATCAAAAGCGATTCTTTCGAAGATTTACCACAAACTCTTCATTGCTTGACTCCAGCCCTCATTCCGTAGTATGCTATTTTAACCTTCAATATGTTTCGATCGCCATTCTAAAAATTTTGTCATCTTATCTCGCTTGTGTACACACCCAAATTTCGAGACTGTTCATTCATTTTCAAAGTATCCTTTTGAAAGCAGTTGAACGCAAATAAGACAATGAGTTGCACTGTTAACTTCCTTTTGATTCGCACTGTGTGATATTCAAATATTGCAATCTTTATTACACATGGTTCCACGCCAAGGTAAATATTAGATACCTACTGCTCAATAGGAAAGAGTTTGAAAGATCGCGCAAACCCATCCATCATATGATTTTTATTAGGAAGACTTCAGGTCAATCTCAAATACTTGTTCCATGGCCTGCTTCAAATGCAAAGCAAACTCCTCCACTGTAATGGCTTCTTCTAGAAAATCATTGATACATCCTACTTCCCTCCCTTCTAAACCGCAGGGCACAATGCCATCAAAATTTCCCAGTGCCCTGCGATCCACATTTATAGCAAAACCGTGCATAGTAACCCATCGTCTTATTTTGACGCCCAAAGCGGCCAATTTCTTGCCGTTCACCCAAACGCCAGTAACATCATTTTCTCTTGCAGCACCACGGACCCCAGCATTCTCCAGTGCGATCAGGATCGCTTCCTCGAGTGCTCGCATATACCTAGAATAGTGAGCATAAAGAATGAGACAGTGGCTATAAAGAGAGAAAAGGGGAAAGAAGGAGCATTGGTGGAAGGACACGTACTACTCACCAATGAATATCTTGCTTGTATCCCCTCAAATCAAATATTGGGTATACAGTCAGCTGACCTGGGCCGTGATAAGTTATCTCCCCTCCTCGCTCAATTCGTATTAAATCAATGCCTAATTCTTCCAATCGCTCTTCGTCTAGTTTTAAAAATTGTGGATCTGAACCCGTTCCTAAGGTATACACTGGTTGATGCTGCAATAGGATGAGGGAATCGCAGCCTTTGATCCTTTCATCTTGTTCTGGGATCTTGGTATAATCACTCATGACGCAACAGGAAGTAACATTTTGACTGTTCATGAATTGTGGCTCTGGAGCAGTCTTTTGGAATTCGACCTTGAGGCGATTGACATGAGAGTTGACAAGAGATTTTTGAACTTCCCACATGGCTCTATATTCAATTGGATCCGAGGCTGATAAGTCGTATAGTCGCACCGATCTACTGAGATTGTTGAATGATGCTACATTGATGATATTATTATTTTCATTGTTGCTGCTATTGATGCTGTTAATCTTGCTGTTGTCTTGAATATTCAACTTTTCAAACTCTCCTAGTTGCTGCTGTAGATTTGAAGTGGCTGCTGACGACGTTTGTTGATAATAATTTACTCCACAGGGGATAAAGCTTGCTACTGATGTTAGATACTGAAGCACGAGGAATACTTTCATAATGCTACTTTGCAGTATACACAATATGTTCAGTTGTATGATGTGATGGTTGCCGAGTGTGATTTTATCATAATGTTATCATCATCGCACCACCCGCTAGCGACCACCCGCCATCCACGCTATCTATGTAGTTCGATACACCACCGCCATCTATCTCGTTCGTATGTTGTGAGTTGTGAGACGTATCAACGACCGTTATTGTGGAAAAACGCTAAAAAGAATAAACACAAAATTCAACGAAAATCATTGCCTATCACCAACTAACTCATGATGTACAACAAATCACTAGAGTAAAGAGCAAATAGAAAGGCACGATGGAAAATAAAAGCCAAATGGTTAGATTAGCATCATACCTGTGATGCTTACCAGCCCTGGTTCATATATGAGAGTGCAGAAGGATAAGATAACCATAAACTTGTCATTCATCGAATTAAATTGGTCATTGTTTGATGTCAGATTAATTTTCATTTATCTCTAGAGCTAGTACTACAGAGCTATCTGTTTCCCATGTGCTTGAATCGATCCTTCCAAACATAATGTGGTCATAGTGAAAGATTGTGCATTATGCCGCTGGAGCATGTAAGGAAAATTGGCTACTAAGCTCCTCGTCGTCTTCTTCCGACTGCAGATAATGAAACAAACTCCGAAGATTATCATATAAAGCTGTAGGGTCTTCTGCCTCCTCCAAGATCTTCTCCCTATTTATCGAGAAAAACTCTAACGCTACTTTCCTCCAACTACGCAGCCTTTGGAAGTCGTTCAATGATTGCCATATCGATGCAATCTTCACAAGAACGCAGAATGTATTCTTGGGTGAATATTGCGGACATTTCATTTTACTACTTTCTATTTCAAGATAGAGAGTTTTATTAAAATATTGCAGAGCCCTGTCGAGATCACCAGTTTCATGATACACGATGGCAATGTTATTGCAAACTGTCGCGATCTGGGGAGCTTCACAATCACAGCTAGTACGGCGTATGCTCAAGGCCTCAGAAAAAGATTCTAATGCCAAGGTGAAAGATCCCATTTTGAATCTGATGAGACCGAGGACATTGAGGGTGATGGAAATATCATACGGTGATTCCTCATCCAATCTTCGCTTTATTTCAAGAGTTTCTAGTAGGATTTCTTCGGAAAGAGAATATCGTCCTTCCTGTTCATACACATACGCAATGAGCGACATGACTATTGTGATATCCTCGCTGTTCTTGGAGGAATTTTGAATGAAGTACAGCGCTCTCTCGTAGCTACAGAGTGCCTCTTTCCACATGTTCTTGGCCTCGTATACTTGACCAACGTTGACCAGGGTCTGTGGTATCTGGTGGTCCAGGAGTTGTTCCGAAAGCTCAAGTTCGACATCAAGCTGTGCTTTATAAGCCTGGATGGAAGTATCGTAATGACCGAGCTTGTAGGATGCATGGCCAAGGTTATTGTATATGGTTGCAATGCATTTGTGACTCCTGCCAAAAGCTATTTTGCATGCCTTCAGAGCTCTTGATAGATAGCTGATGGCATCATCCAGCTGATTCGTACTTTGAAGGACTTGACCCAGCGATAACAAGGCATTAGCGACGTCACAGTGCCCTTCACCAAGTAGCGGACCAGCAATGGATATGAATTTCTTATACATTTCTAAAGCATTGGCTAAGTTACCAAGACGAGTTTGAGTGTCTGCAATGTTGCAAAGAGTTGCAGCCAAGTCCAAGTGATTGCTTCCAAGGTTGGATAAGCGCATCTCGTACGTCTGCAGGAAAGTAGAAAGAGCACCAGCGAAATCAAGCGCTTTAAACTTAGTTCGACCAATGTTGTTCAAAATTGTCGCGGTTGCTCTTCTCAATGAGGACGACGATGTATCCTTCTCCATAATCGCCTGATTGATGGAATAGGCTTTCGTGAGCATTTTAAGAATAGGCTCTAAATCGTTGGTGCTGGAGCTTTTCATGATGTCCAGCTCATTCAGTTGGTGGAAGCGAGCAATGGCAAGACTGTTTAGAGTGGCAGACATGCATATGAGGGTCTGCTTGTTGAGGGGACTGCCAAGATTGGTGACAGAGTTATCTGAGAATTCAACAGCAACAGTAACATCAGCTCCGTCATTAGTTTCTATTGTCTCAAGAGCTTTAGAGTACGCAAGGACGGCTTCGTCAAACTGGCCGCTGCGATAGTATATTTGGCCGATATTGTGTAATATTGCACAGAAAGAAGGCTCCTGGTTCTTAGGCACAACGGTCAGCAACGGACTATCTTCACTGGAAGAAGTAGTGCTGGATGTGGTGACAGTGTTGTGGCTGCTGGTACCAGTACTACCACTGCTACTGTTCCTCCTCCTCGTGTTCTTGAGACGAAGAGCTTTCTGAAAGCAAAGCAATGCATTGTCGTAGTTCTGTCCTCCTCCTGGCAAGGCATAGACAAGGCCAAGATTATAGTTGATCACAATCTCTATCATCACGTCTTGTGTAGTCGAACAGTATTGTTCATCTCCCTGTTGGTGACAACCAGCAAGAGTATCTGCTGTCAGTCTTTGTGTCTTTTGGTGCTGATGGCATCCCAGAGATATCGGGGAGCTAAAGGTACACATTCCTTCATCGTACAGCACCAACTGCTCTGATGAAAGGAAGTAATGTACTGTTTCGTCGTTGCTGATGTCCACCGATGGAAGATGCTCTGATTTGCGATGTATCATATTCGCATATATTCTTGCAAGCTGGATTGCAAAGGTGGCCGGACGGTGGTGGGCGATATTCTTCTCCTCCTCCTTGGTGCTACTATTAGTACTGGTAGTAGCAGAGGACTTGTTGGGCCTTCTTTTCTCTTCTGCTTCTGTAATCATTAGTTTCTGGGTGGTTGGCAGCAGCAATTGCAAATCTAGCTTCAGATCCTGAATGATCATGTTCCTGTCAACTGAAGAATTGGAGAGAAGATGAGATAAAGCTGTGTTGTTGAGATTACATACGTTCATTCATTACTAGGCTTCTTGTTCTTCTTTTGTGAGAAAGAACAAAGTTACACAATAAATCATCGGCGTTTCTTTTGGAAAATATTATAATTCTCTTTGGAGGCAATAGTATCGAATTGTGAGCTTGATCCAGGCTTGACCCATAAGGCTTTATCGGTCATGGAAAGTAAGCAGCTGAACGGTATAAAAAGCAATTTCTACAGGTCGGCTGGGGCTTACTTCCCATGACCGATAAAGCCTTATGGGTCAAGCCTGGGAGGCCCTGGATCAAGCTCACAATTCGATAAATACTATTGCCTACAAAGAGAATTATAATTTATAAGATTTTCCGAAACCCCATGAATTTTCAATTGTGTAACTTTGTCCTTTGCACAAAAGAAGAACAAGCCTAATGAATGAACGCATGCAATCTCAAAAATACAGCTTTATCTCATCTCCTCATTTGTATTCACTACTATCTCTACTCAGGAAAAAAAATTAACATCCTTCGTACTACGTTTTCCCTTCTCAGTAGTATTTTCAACTTTTGTACGCAAATAATTGGCATCTTGAAAATACTAAATAAAAATACTTATGAGCACGATCAATCAGATTAAATTGAAATAATTGCAAATCTTCTTTTTAATGTTTACCTCAATCCTATGAACAACCAATTTTCTACATTCTCCTCTTATGATCATAGGACGTGTGGAAACTTCAATGTATGGATTGCAAACTACACAATTTGTCATCACCTCATTAAAAAGAATCAGAATCAATTATTCCTCTGTCTACCTATTTGCTATTTGTGGATATGGGCAGTTTTCATGGAATTTCATTTTATGGCTCTTCTATGCATCGTGTATTTTTCTTTCGTTTATTGTTGCGTCCAAATAAAGGCAAACAAAATAAAACTTTTGAATCGATCATCTACACTGACTAAATATAAACTGTATTACGAGAATCTAAAGATGTGGTGATGCAGCTCATTTGTCCCAGCAAATTTATATCGCTATAAAGTTGGAACTAATGGATGTTCAAAGTGACACCTTGGCTCAACATCCTTCACCCAACCCTCGTAACTTCTTCTATCTTCATCATGCCCCACATCAGAGCCGATCACATCCTCTCGAACCTCCGCCATATCATCAACATACGTAACTGCAAGAGCATATCTGTCAGCACCATTTCCTATAGGACCTACACCCCCTGCAGCACTATGCAGTGTCCACCCCGAGTGAACGCTCACATCTCCTACGTCCATTGGCATATGATCTTCAATACCATTATCACCACCGTACCTCATATACAAACGTTCATATTCTCCCCCTCCTTGAACCCCTTCCAAATCTTGTTGGTTCCAAAATGGCAGTGCAAAATCGGAATGAGAAGAATTGACAAACATTAAACCAGTACCACCTTCATCCGAGGCTGGTATGTAATCCAATGGAATCCAAAAGGTGATCATATTGGAGGTATCAAAGGGTGCCATTCTCGCATCGGAATGCCAGGGTGTCGGACCATCTTCTGCTCTTTTGTGAAATAAAGAATCTTGGTATAATTTGACACTTTGGACGTTCATGAGTTCCTTGGCGCTTTTGACGAGAGCCTCGCCGCAAACTAACTGCTTCACTGAAGGTAACTTCTGCCACGTGTTGAAATGTTGCAAAAATGGTATTTTCGCAGTTCCGGATGAGGCAGAGTCTTCCATCAGGGCATCTTGGCATGCTTTCA
>Ga0306864_1000740_pt1 | contig 14561 bp, 13 predicted proteins | sample AntRauTorckE5430_FD_190448 | JGI IMG/M metagenome (GOLD analysis project Ga0306864, IMG submission 190448) | Saline lake microbial communities from Rauer Islands, Antarctica - Metagenome Torckler E5 #430 (v2) (version 2) | ecosystem: Environmental > Aquatic > Non-marine Saline and Alkaline >...
ACACAACACTCTTCTGTTTTATCTCCTTTGCCTGAAACTTGAAAAAGATGAAAGATGAACTCAGGCGACAGGCTCATTCATCTAATCAATTGGAACACTAATTTGTGCACTATTGTTTACAACTGAGTTTACTTTTATCATTTTGCCCTTGTTGCCGGTGTGCGCGAGAAAATGCAGACGAAAAAAAATGGAGGAAATTATTTGGTGCACGCGGTAAGTACGTTCCTTACACAATTTCAAGGTTATAGTAATTATCATTTTCCTCCAATACAAGGCGAGCTCTACTAAGATGATTGATTTTTGATCAACACGAGATCCTTCATTACTCCAAAATAAGGAATAACAGATTTATAGTTCCAACTCCATTCAACCATTTCATCCAAAACGCTTTTTAGTCTTCATTCCAACACATAAATACGGAATGAGAAAAAGAAGAGCCATCATTCCAATTTAGCAGCAACTAGACTTTTCATTCACAGCCTTGCTCCTGAGGGAAACGCCTCCCTTATTTGCACCTCCAGCAGCAGCACTGGGCTGAGTCTTCATTCTAGCCTTAATCTGACTCGCCATGGTCAAAAAGGCCTGTTCAACATTCGTGGCCGTCTTGGCAGAAGTCTCAAGGAACTCAATTCCAAGACTCTCAGCAAACTCCTTCCCCTGTTCAGTAGAAACAACACGCTTGGCGGTAAGATCGGACTTGTTACCAACGAGAAGTTTGTTTACGTTTTCGCAAGCATATCTATCGATTTCATGAAGCCATTGTTTTACGTTGTTGAAAGATTCATTGTCAGTTACGTCGTAGACCACAATGATTCCGTGTGCACCGCGGTAGTACGATGATGTGATTGTGCGGAAACGTTCTTGTCCTGCAGTATCCCAGATTTGGAGTTTGATTGTTTTTCCATCGAGTTCAATGGTACGAATTTTCTATGGGGGCGGGAACAACAAGGGATGGTTTTAGTGAAAGTTATGATGAATAGGAATTAAAATTTTGCGCCAGCAGATGAGACCTTCCCACGATCCATGATTGTGTTGTGTACAATTCAGATGCGACATGACGAAAGCGGACAATGCTCATGGATATCGGCATTCTTTGATACGAAAGGAAACTTACGAAGTCGACACCAATTGTAGAAATGTATGATTCCGTGTAGGTATCATCAGCGAATCTCAAAAGAAGACAAGATTTACCAACACCAGAGTCTCCGATGAGAAGGAGCTTGAAGAGATAATCGCTGTGGAAGGAGGAAGATGAATAAGGAAAGGGATCAAGATCAGGTAAGTTAGCGATAGATTTGAAAAAAGCACCACGATTCAGAAAATGGGTTAATTCAAATGCTTGCATCTCTTTCTCTCATTGCCCTGCCTGATGCAACAATCGGCTATAGTGTCGATATGCTGTATTAATTCTGTGATCGATTGATGACATTATTTGGACAGGACTCAAGCGGGCGGAAACGAAGCCTCTGGAATTCGTATTCTTCCGCAGAGCTATCGATCCCATGACTTCCCCAATATATCTGCATCTGCATCCGGATCGACGACCAATCCGGCTCCTCCCTGTGAAGGATCTTCTTCGATACTATGCAAAGACTGGATTCATGGATAATACTTACTATTCAGGGTTCATGATGAATGTATAGATAAATACTGTATTCGTTAGTATTATTATGTTGTGCGATCGGAAGGGTTCTAAAATTTCGTGCTATGGCCTGCACCAGCGAGCCTTCCTCCTTGCTCTTCAGCTTTTCAGCTTTTCTGGGATCACTTGAATGATGATTTCTCTTCCACGTCTGCCTGCCTGTACCACCCTGCGACTGCTGCATTGAAATTTTATCTAACGTCTCTATTTCGCGCGCAGTATTGCTTATGTCCTTGACTAGTAACCTGTAAATAAGAAGTAATAATTCTAAAGTTGAAAGTTTTAATAGTGCTTTTTATCAAACGGTTATTTTTTATTCCTTCTTTTTCTTCTGTTTCGGTACAGATTTTCATGCAGTCTTGTTTGAATGAAATCTGTTCCATAATATTCCTGAACTTGAAACACCATCATTCAAATCCGTAACTGTATCGTACTTACGTACTGATCTGTTGTACCACAACAACACCATCGAAACCTATCGAAACATCCTTCATCCATTTGAATTATAGAGTATTGCTCGCATTGCATGCATCACAGAGCATATCAACGTAGAACATCAAACATCGAACATTTCAAAAAAGTCTTTCTTTTTCAAAAGCAAGAAACAAACGATTACAGAATCATCGCCAAAGGCATCTTGAATTTGGATAATCAAGAATAACCAACACATTCAATAACAGCACCATCTCATTTGGACACACACACACACACAAATTCCTGCACAGTCATATGAGAAGCGGACGCAAATCCCTAGGAGGAAATGTCCTTCGCGACAATAACCGCCTCGGTCTCAAAAGTCCATTGTCGATTTCCAAACGTCGCGTATCCTTCGGAGGAACAGGGACCTCCTCTGGTGCAGCACCACTGGACCGTTCCTTTGATCTCGACTCCTCTTTTAATACGAGCTCGAGCAACTTTGACCCGCATTCGAATGTGAATTCGAATGCTGATGAACCGAAGAAGGACCGTAGGACCATGTTGGAAGAATGGAGGGCTCAAGTTCGGGCAAGAGAAAATGGAAATTATTCAGCTTCGAATGCGAGCGCTCTCGCCAATATGAATGCGACTCCATCGTGTGATAAGGAAAATTATTATCGGTCCAACATGGATTCAGGAGATGCTGCTTCGAATCGTGTGGAAGGTACATTGCCTCTCGCTCCTGTAGCAGGGTTGACTGCTGTTGAACGGTTTCGTATTAGGAGAAAGCAGAGGCTGATGCAGCAAGGTTCGGGGAATGGAGGTGATGAATCAAGTAGTCACTCTGGTATGCCACCTGCAATACCATCCGATCGATCATCTGCTACAGCTTCCACTGCTGCGTGTTCCATGACAGAAGCGGGTGCGAGTGTAGGTGCGAAAAGACCGTCCTCCATTTGCTTTGATGATGATGCCCCATTCAGTTCTGGAACAGGGAGATCTACCCGTATTGGTAATACTCCTAATCTTAATAGACGCAAGAGTATGCTATCAGGTGGAGCAAGAAGAAGACCTGGAACAACTGGAAGGAGTGGCAGAAAATCTATTGGAATCGCAATGGGTGGAAATAGATTCGATAACATGTCGAGTAGTTCCAATGTGAGTGGCATTGCTCCTCCCATTGCAGACAAACCTCAAGAGGAAGAGAATAGCGCGAATTCGCTGAATAATGGTAATAGTTCCATGAACATATCAGCTGAGATTGATAATGCTGATCAACCAGGTCTCAAATCGAGAATGGTTCTCATGGAAAAACGTATTCTGGAGCTTGAAAAGGAGAAGATGGCTTTGTCCATGTCTAAAGCTCCACTTGAAGCACGTCTTCGTCAAAAGGAAGATCAATGGACGAAAGATCAAACCAAATATGAACAGGAAATATATGTACTTAAATCGTTGTCAAAGGGAGAGACGGAGAAATCCAAGAGCGTAGAGAATGAATTGGAGGAGATTCAAGAAGAGAATCGTCGTCTGCGCTTTGAAATCCGGAAACAGACGCTTGGTTCAGCAGAGAATAGTGCAGGAGAGAATGATAATTGGAGCAGGAGGTTGCAGAATGATCGCGAGAAGGAGGAATACAAGGATAAATTAAAAGCTGCCGAGGAGGAGATAAAAGCTTTGAGACTTGAAAAGGTTTCGATTGAAAGTGAAATTAACGCAACGAATATCGAAATGTCTGCACTCATGAGAGATTTTGATGATCTTCAAGAAGAGTATGACTTGCTCCAGGCACGTGAGGAATCTAATGGAGAAGCAGAAATCCAATTGGAAGAATTGACGAAGGAGCACACTGCTACTTTGGCTCAACTGAATGCTACGTCGGGTGAACTTGCGTCATTGAAGTCACAGAGCAAGTTTGATATGCAAAAAAAGGAACGGTACTGGCAAGAAGAGAAAGAAAAAATGCTTTTTGAAATGAGTGTCTTCAAGAGCAGAGCTGCCACTAGTGTTGATAGTGCAGATTTGTTTGTAGATAGCGAAGACGAGGCCGTATTGAGGGCTCGAATTGAAGAAAGAGACCGCAGGGTTGAACAACTTGAGACTGATGTTCTGAAAGGTGAACAAATTAGACGAGAAATGCACAACACTATTCAAGAGCTACGGGGTAACATTCGAGTATTTGTGCGGAAAAGACCTTTCCTTCCAGGCGATAATGGCAGCACTACTTCCACTCTTGATTTGCATCCAGATGGAGAAAGTTTAGTTATCGAGAGCAAATCCAAGACGCACGATTTCAAGTTTGACAGAATCTTTGCTCCTTCATCGGGCCAGGAAGCTGTCTTTGACGAGGTTTCTGAATTTGTCCAGAGTGCTCTGGACGGGTACAACGTATGCTTGTTCTCGTATGGACAAACTGGTTCAGGAAAAACCCATACCATGCAAGGTAGTGGCTCGGGCGCAATGCGAGGAATCATACCAAGAGCTGTCGAACAAGTACTGCACCAGGCAAAGGCTATGCAAAAGCAAAAATGGAGGTTCACTATGACCGCGAGCTTCCTAGAAATTTATAATGAAGAGTTGAAGGATCTGTTGGTGAATATGAACGAAGGCGTCGTTACCAAGTCTTCTGGAATGGCCACCCGTAACCAGAACCAGAATCAGAACAAGCTAACCATTCGCCGCGAGCGTGATGGAAAGGGTTATGTTGCTGGATTGAAAAAAATCCAGATTAATACAGATGATGCTGAGCAGGGAATGCAACGTCTCAAGAATCTCATGGTATTTGCTGCTCGCGCTAGATCCGTTGCTTCTACAAAGATGAATGACGTTAGTTCTAGAAGTCATTCGGTCTTCATGCTGCACCTCAATGGAATAAATGATGAGGATGGAACCGTTGTGGAGGGAGCTTTGAATCTTTGTGATCTAGCAGGAAGTGAAAGATTAGATCGAAGCGGTGCTGGTAGTGACGCCAAACGCCTAAAGGAGACACAATCCATCAACAAGAGTCTTAGTTGTCTAGGCGACGTTTTCACATCTTTGTCCAATGGGTCATCACATGTGCCATTTAGAAACTCTAAGCTTACCTACCTTCTTCAAGATTGTCTGAGTGGAGATGGAAAGGCGTTAATGTTTGTAAACTTGAGCCCTACGGCTGAGAGTAGTAACGAAAGTCTATGCTCGTTGCGCTTCGCGAAAAGGGTGAACCAGGTCGAGTTGGGCAAAGCCACAAAACATGTTTCTTATGCAAACAGATAGAAGAGTCTCAACATGAGAGTAGTGCCGAAAGTCTTTGCCCGTTGCGCTTCGCGAAAAGGCCGAAGCAGGTCGAGTTGAGCAATTGCCTCAAATCATGTTTCTTATGCAAACAGATTAAAGAGTTTCAAAAACTGCTGGGGAAGACATTGTTAACAGAATTTTAGGGTAAAATTTAATTAAGAATATTTCAAAGTTTTTGGCACTTGTCTCATGATCTGCTTGAAGGGTGGTCGTTGCCTATTTCGATATCTCTGTCGTCGCATGTACTTTCTTTTGTAAGAGGTTGCATTTCGTTATTCGGAGACGAGTTAGAATTTGAGGAGAGTTTGGAATACTGCTTTTTCAAACCTACCACTATTAATCCGCCAAGAACTAAACTTGCGCCAAGAATATAATACCATGAAAACACTTTTGGAAATAGCAGAAAGCTAAGGATCAACGTCATGGACTTTCTTGCCGTGCTTAATAACACTGCTGTTGTACCTCCATACTGTTTCACAATTGCCATAAACGCCGAAATTGCAATGTATGAAATTAAGGTGTATACCACCATATAGGCAAGCAAGTTGGTGTCACTCGTGAGAGCAAGCTTGAGAAGACGCACTAAATCACCACTTGCCAAGGCAGTCACAGTCATGACAACAAATGTGAAGAAATTGGTGTAAAATGTCACCTCTAATCTTGATGAGCCAAGACCGAAAAGCCTTTCTTGTGCATTTGGCAGTATTGCATCAGCGATAACACTGAATGAGACAAGGACCAGTCCGATGGGATTGAAAGTGGGAGTTAATTGCCAATCAGCAGCAGCGAAAATGACCAATCCGAGTGAGATGGCCATGGCGGATACATATTCATAGGATTTGAAGACTCGTTTATTGATAATTGTAGCAATTATCATAGTTGGGATAAGTTTGCATGAACGGAAAACGACTTTAGTTGGGAAATTGATGTAATTGAGTGACATGTTGGAAAGAGAGGAAGATGCCATAAGGCATAATGTCAGGAGTGGGTATGACGCGAGAGGAGCAACGCGTCCTGTTTCTTTTGCGATTTGAGTTCGTTCAATGTAGGAGCAAAGTGTAACTCTGTTCGATCACGGCCAGAAATGAAACAAAAAAAAGAATCATAATGAGGATCCAGTAGAAATGTGATTAATATGCGCATGTACGGTCCTGATACATGAAGTTTATACAGCATAACAACTGCATGTGAAGAACTCACCCTAGTACTTCCATGTATGAAAGCATAATGCCATTAAATCCTGGAACTTTCATCATTGCCTCTTGGAGAACATTGTGCACACCAAAAAAGAGGAACATGGTGGTAGTTAGTGTAAGAAACTGCTGTCTCGGCGTTAGTTTTTTCCAGAGAGGATATTGGGCTCTTCCTTCAGGTGTACTGTCGTCTCTAAGATCCATTTCTTTTTCAATCTCTCTCTTCAACGCCATTAGATCATCGTTTGATCTTGAGACTCGCATTTTGCCGCTACTTGAGTTCTTTCTTGGCAATGATTCTAGATAGTCGGGAGTTGTTGGAATACCAGTTGATACATTTGAACTTGATTGAGATTTCCTGCACATAGTGAAAGATGGATGGTGTATTTTGGACCGAACACTGTCGTAAATGTGAAAATGGAAAAGGGAAAGATCGGACTGGTCTGTTGTTCACAGACACAATGACTCTAAAAAATGATGCCTTTGCAATTAATCCAATGGTCACAACACAGACAAAAATGCCTTTCAACAATGACCTCCTGCTTGTGGGAGGGTAAAAGAGAGGGGGGCAGGGGCCTCTCCAAAATAATAAATATTAACCAACAAGACTGGTTTCTCTCTCTTTCTCCTTCTCTACTGGAATACTGAACTGAAACTACAGGAGGAGGCAAAACAAAAAATTATAACATCCAAAAAGCACCACAACAGTAGTATCGTAGTAAACACCTGACACCACAAACCACAACCCACAACAAGGCGTCGCGAGAAGTGAAGGCAGTAACTATCCATACTATTCTACTCTATTCAAGCGTACAGCATCCATCATGCCTAAATCCGAAAAGGCAAACAACTCCAGTAGCACAGAAGAGGAGGAAGTTGTGCTTCTGCAGGTAGATACAGGCGACATTATCAAACTAAAGCAAATCCTCGATGAAACTGTGGCCAACACGTTTTTATCTGAAAACTCTCTTGAAGACCACGATCCCCGTGCCAAAAACATTGGTCTCGTGGAAGATCACAAACTCAACAATATCAAATTGATTTTGATGACTGTAGCATGTATTTTTGCAATGATCGCTCAGTTCTCACCCTTGCCCTTTCCTGAAAGTCGGCTGGTGCTCGGATTTTGTTGTGCGGTTTACTTTATGTTGAGTGGAATGCTACAGTTGATTCAAACTTTTGTAGATAAAGATTGCATCTTAATCACCAAGCCTGTGAATAGTAAGTTCACCTCGAAAGATAACTTGAAGAAGAATCCTAATTTGACCAAACAGGGGTTGAGAGTTAGGTCTATCTTTCCCAAGTTTTCCGAGTTTTATACCGTTAGGATTGAGTTTCAGGACATGGATGATGGTCCATTTGTAAATCAAACTTGGAGCGTAGGAAAATTCTTTGATAAGGAGGGAATGTTTGACGAGTATGGTCTACAGTACGAGGTTGAAGCTTTGTTCAGGAACTTCGAGAGTGGCAAGTTTGATACCGATGACGCTGCCAAGGCTAAAAAGGAGTAATCAACTTTAAGAAAGCAAAATAAATAAAGGCATTACTCAATCTGTTTTTAATGTTTTAATAATTTACTGGCTTTGCGTCTTTGATCTGAATTCCCTGCGCGGAACTAAATATTGCGCTGATATGTAAAGTTCAGAATCTTTAACGAGTTATATGAAGTGTGCGCATGCCATAATGATTTGATCACGCTAGCGGAGGCTAGCGGGTAAATCTGGAGCTCTAGCATCAGAGACATGCTCAGAAAACTAGTCATTATCGATGAACATTTTTAGATTGAGTACACAGCGCAACGCGGAAACCGATAGAAAAAATGCTGTGGTGGGGGAGGGGGCATATAATCGAAATTCAAGTCTTTCAAACTTGTGTGCATAAGAACATTTGTGAATTTGTGCAGTATTTAGTCCTTCAAATTGATACCACTTGATGATAGATGATAGTAGTAGCATAAAAGCTGCTTCACAGCTCACAGCAATCATTGACCATTCTTATTGGTGTTGCGTTAAAATCCCTTGTACGCAAGTAAACCATCACAGGTTGTGAGCATTATCGCTTTGCGCCAAAACAAACGGGATTTTCCCACCATTCACACAACAAGCGACAAGATCAAAGATGAAATACCTACATACCACCGCGAACGATGAACATGAACGATGATGAACATGAATGATGCATGATGATGCATGATGCATGATGCCTGACAGAGGTCTCGCAAATTGTCTGTTTAGACCATCGACGCTCATAAGTTTACAATATATATAGTTAAGCCTGTTAGAATGCAGGCAAGAGGCTTTACCCTGAGAAGGTACAATAGGGCAACTCGAAGTACAAAAATCAGTTCAGTTGTCAAAAATGAGCATCAGTTGATTTCTTCCTTCTCGAGCATATTTACTAGTTGTGATAAATTCATTCCAGTCCTGACCAACAGATATCGTCGGCGACTGTATCCTTTCGCGATCAGAACCCAATCTACAAGAGCCACTCTCGAGCAGAGAACACATGAAATCCTGCATCAAATTAATGATGGCACCGACGGGACAATCACGCTAATGGATGTTGACGCATCAATGGAAGAATGGTCGAAACAGTTTTGTCCTGAATCTGCAGAGAAGGCAGAGAAATTGTTGGTAGCGCTAGAGAAAAATTCCGATCGCCTTCAGCCAGCTTCTGGGAAACGACAAAGTCAGCTTGTGCCAAATGCAATCTCTTATAATCATGTACTTCATGCATATGCTCAGTGCGATGGAGGGACGAGAGCAGCAATAAAATGCGAAAGGATTGTGGATCGTATGCTTGCCAAATGTAGACAAGGTAAAGAAGCTGGAACTACATTACGGAATTTACCACTGCTGCCGGAGCCGTCGGTGTCGACATTTAACACTGCAATGAATGCATGGGCGAAAAGCAAAGACATCAATTCTGGGGTGAAGGCAGAAAAGATCTTCCGCCAGATGGAGCGATGGAACTTCGACTGCATTCACAATCTTGTCGATAAAAGATACAATGGAATAGCACCATCTACGCGTTCTCTTGCAATTGTTATAGATTCTTGGGCCAATTCCAAACATGCAAACTCATTTGATCGAATAGTGGCCATCTTTCAACATGCCTTGGAAAAGGTTATTGCTGCTGCGCCAGCTGAAGTAGGAAATGATATAGATTTTGAAACACCAGTCATTCCATTAAATACGGTTATATTTAATTCCTTATTGAATGGTCTTGCAAATAGTGACCGCGGCAGGGAGGCAGCAATAAAGGCCGAGGAGATATTTTCAAATATGGAACGGCTCAATAATGAAGGCGTTCTACAAAAAGTAATTCACGACTTTAGAGAAGTTGCTATCGACGAAGTAGATAGTGAATCAAAACCTAACACCAGAACACTGAGTCTGCTGCTAAAGTGCTGGACAAATTCAGTTAACGGCGCAACCAAAGAAGAAGCGGAAGATGCAGCCTCCAGGGCAGAAGCTATACTTGACCAAATGGAAGAGCGTTACAGAGATGGCCAAGACACAAAACCAAATAAATTCACGTATACCTTTTGCATCCAAGCTTGGGCAGATTGCTCTTCCATGCTAGGTGCAGAACGTGCTATAGATCTACTAGCACGCTTAGAAAAAAATCATGAAGAGAGTGCCGATGAAGATTTACAGCCAAACGCAATACATTTTAATGTATGCATTTTAGGGTTGTGTAAAGTGAAAGAAAGTGGAGCGTTGAATCGCGCCAATGAACTTTTACAAAAGATGATTCTTATGGGAATTGCTGACAGTGTGAGCTATAATACCTTAATGGGAGGTTACATGAACTATAACCCCACCGATGCTTTCCAAAGCATCGAGCCATTATTCGACACCATGCAAAAGAACAATACTGCCCCAGACACAATAACATTCAACATAATGATGGATGCAGTGAGAAGATGTAATTCAGATGATGCTATTGAACAAGTTCTCAAGATTCTTCACAATATGATTGCCCTCTCAAAATCAGGCGCCGACTTTACTCCTAGTACAACGTCTTTCACCGTCGCTCTTAATACAATCAATGCCAGTAAAATTGATGAAAAGGTCGAACCGGCGAGAAAAATATTTCACGACATGATATCCCTCCACGAAGGAAGAAATGATGATAAAGCGAAACCAGATGCGAGAGCCTTTTCAGCGTTTATTTCCACATGCGCAAACCAAGGTGGGACTCCAGAAAGAAAACGCGTGGCCCTTAAGTTGGCTCTTGGGACGTATGAACAACTATGCCAAAAACCGGAATACGGGAAGCCCAATTCATTTATTTACGGCGGCCTCCTTAAAGCAGTTGGCAGGCTGACCAATGATCAAAAAGAAAGGTCGCGTTTACTTGAGCATATCTTTATGAAATGCATACAAGACGGTGAATTAAGCAGAGTCAACCTTAATGTCTTTCTCAAAGGAGCAAACCAACAGCTAGAAGCAAAAGTACTTGGCAACTTGCCTGGAGATAGAATTCCATTCGACTGGTGTAGAAATCTAAAAAAACAAGATCGACCTTAAGTTTTTACAGCATCGATAGTATACCTTAACACAACTGTTTGCATCTCTGCTGTAATTAAAACTCGTAAATGGGATATCTTTTTAATTCTTTTACATCATGCTATAAATATTTTTGATGAATGGAAGGTGCAATTTTAAACATGTGAACTACATCCTATATCTACCTTCATAGTTGTACTTGTAGGCAGTTACATTATTGACTACCGCCCATCCATATTCTAGGATCTCAATTGATTATTAGCATTTGAACATTTTTTAACAGTTTATCTCGAAGGTAATGGATTGCCAAAATGTGTATTTGCATCCTCAATCATTTTGCTGGAGCCAGCTATAAACTCAGCCTCTCTAGGATGAAACGATACGATACATTGCATCGCGAAACATTAAAAGAAAACACACATTTTATTACTGTTTAGAATTTAAATAATTTTGTTGAATACCCGCGTTTATGTTCTCTTTCTGTGTTGGATGTAACGATCATATTGTTTGCCGTTATGCAATAAAAGATAGTATGTACATACCTACATCCCGGCATCGATATATCTCGGCACTGCGTTCGTGATTTAGTGCTGAAGGCTGTCCACTTCGTCACGAACCACATCTACGACTTCTCTCTTACTAGTCGTTTCTTCAGTTCCTGAATGATAACTACAGAGCTGACTGTCTTTACTTTATTTTCAGATACTGAAAGATTAGTCCCTCTGGTAATAGAAAAGAAGTGTAGAGAGTTAGATTAATTCAAACAACAAAGCTTCATGATGCATTCTAACATTCAACGGCTCACCTAGATAATGGTGTTAGGGTTCTCTCGACAGTGTTGGGAATCAAGAAGGAGTGGGGTCTTGCAGCTTCACATGCGGAAGTCATGGCCAGAATAAGAGCAATGTTTGCAAATGATTTCATGTTGTTCGATGCTTTGTGTGATAGGGCTCTTCAATTTTGAGCCTCCGTGTTTTCAGAGACTTGTTGCTTGTTTTATTATTTGTGAGGGTCATTGCCAGTTTTGAGTTTTGTTTTGGAAATTGTTGGTAGGTAGTTTCCAGCGAGGAGCGAGCATGCGCGTACATGGGACTGTATTGTCATTGTTATCACGCATCATCCACTCAGATGCTCGTGCTATTTTTGGCGGGAAAGGCACAATATCGAGATCAATCACCACAAGCACGAGAAAAGCACGAGAAATCAGTTCTCAATAATCGGTGTTCCGTTGAGTTTGTCAATGCGAATTCTTTTTTCAAAGAAATTAATTTTCAAAAGAATTCTTTTTCAAATGACAACAGATGGCAACTTCAAATCTTGCTATCGTCTCCTCTTCTCAGACCCAACAACGATCGTGTTTCGATAATATGTTGTGTGGCTGAAGCCTATTTCTCCTCCACTGAATAGTCTAACCCAGATTTGAACAATGTTTGGAAAATCCTAATGAAAATAAAAGTTTTGTTTGCTAGGTACTGCTATTTAGAATGTATCAATAGGTATCAATGCAGATCATGTGCTGTTTATCCTGCTTCAAATGAATTGCCATTGTTTCACTTTACACGATACAAGATTGTGGCTAGTCGTTACAATAATAGTGCGTTAAATCATTGCATTCCCCATGCATAAGGGAAAGGCTTCGCGGTAAAGCTATGCAAGTCCGCAATTTCTGTTTTGTCCTCACAAACAACCCTTTTAATAGTTATCTTTGCACCAGCTTCAGTAATCTTATTAAGTTTCGCCTCTCCAAGAGAATTGATAAGATCACGATCACGGTCGTGAAAGAGGTTATCCACTTCGTCACGAACCGCATCAACAAAGACTTTTTCCACCACTTCAACTGAATGGAGTATTGCCGAGCTCACTGTCCTTACTTTATTTTCAGATACTGAAAGATCGGTCCCTCTGATAATAGGAAAGAAGTGTAGAGAGTTAGATTAATTCAAACAACAAAGCTTCGTGATGCATTCTAACATTCAACGGCTCACCTGGATAATGGTGTTAGGGTTCTCTCGACAGTGTTGGGAATCAAGAAAGAGTGGCGTCTTTTAGCTTCACATGCGGAAGGCATGGCCAGAATAAGAGTAATGGTTGCAAATGATTTCATGATGTTCGATGCTTTGTGTGATAGGGCTCTTCAATGTTGTGTCACGGCGGTTTTGCTGAGAATCATCAGGAGCCTGGAGCCTGCTGTTCTTGAAGCATATTTTCAGAACCCAATCAAAGAATTTTGTTTGGAATAGTGAAGTATTCAAAACAATTCTGGCACCTAAAACCCACGTTGGGTTAGGGCTGCTTTATTATGTGACTTGTTGACGACCAACAATTATCACAAAAGTTAGGTTTTGAGCCTTGCATTTCTGATTCGGATGAGATCCTTAAAAGGTCTGGAGGATAGCCTAATTTTTCAATTTGCTATTCCATGCTATTATTCTTTGAACCTCTTTGAACTCTACCCTCGTAACTAGTAGATTGCCTCCTCGAAACGCGGTGGGGACTATTATTTGGTCCCACAGAGCAACTGTAAAAAATTAACTAACCAAATTAAAGCAATAATTTAAATCCACAAGACCTGACGTTTTCTAATTATATAGCCAAATTATGCATCTATAATCCTGAGACCCAACTGGTTTTCTGTCTATGGATCTGTTGGAGTTAGGATGGATGATTTACCTAGTTTTCTTTTTTTTTCTTCATTTCTCCCTATCGAAAAAACGGGCTCCTATCTTTTAAAGCTTCCAACTCGCAATTGGATGACAAACAACTATCCTAACTTATCACTCTATCCTCCTTCAAAACAAAATGAATTGATTCAACCAATCCATTTGCCAACTTGTCAATGGCCAGCTTAATTTATGGCGTGTATTCATTTGCAGCGCGGAACTTGCTTTTTTACTAGGTATGCCTGAATCTGATTCAATAGTCATTTAGATAATGGGATGTTTGGCCTTTACCTTTTAGCACCTCTTTCTGTTGGTGAGTTGTTATTGTTTTGAACTATCAAAATCCGACGAATACCGCGCTCCAAATGAAATCGCGCCATAAATAAAGCTGACCCTCCTACGCACCTTTTACATTGGAAGAAATTGACGTGCGGACAATGGATTCGATGACTCCTTGCATTTGTATTGACGAAGGATGGAGTGAGTGGTCTGGAGGGGTGGGTTTGATTTGATTAAAAGTTGGACGCGATCAAAGATCAAAGCCTATTTTTGAAAGGTTTTTATGACTACCTAAAAACATACCAAAGACGCCTTCAGGTCGTTCCGAGGGATGATTCGTGCCATATTACTATACACTCATCTGAGCATCCTCTCACTTTTTCATGACTTGTCCAGTAAATTGTTTGTAATCGAATTTAGCAGATGTATTTTGAACGATGTTCAAAGTGTGTCGTGTGATGATGATGATGATGTTATACAAGAGCCCTATGGTATGAGCATCAGGGCGAATTAACTATATTATCGGAGGGGGGGGAGAGAGGGGATTCAAATAAAGGGGTTTCCTTTTTTCCTCTTTTTGAAC
>Ga0306864_1000741_pt1 | contig 14535 bp, 11 predicted proteins | sample AntRauTorckE5430_FD_190448 | JGI IMG/M metagenome (GOLD analysis project Ga0306864, IMG submission 190448) | Saline lake microbial communities from Rauer Islands, Antarctica - Metagenome Torckler E5 #430 (v2) (version 2) | ecosystem: Environmental > Aquatic > Non-marine Saline and Alkaline >...
GAGATTTAATTTTCCATTTACGTGTAGAGTTGTTTGCCTCCTACAATTACATACCACAGCCAGCAATTGGCCGACAGCACGTCATCTAAATTCTGCCTCTCGAAACCAGGGGACCTCAATTATTCTCGTTTACATCTCTTGCGTTGGAATCATTGATGGTAAATCTCCAGGGGCATGTTCGGGATTTGCTATTGATGACAACTTAAAGAGATCATTGGCAGCATCTAATTTCGCATAGAAGTAATTGCGATTAACTGCGAAAACTACTTTCAAGCTGATTATACTATTAGAAAGTAAAAGCCATCGGTTTTTACTACATGGATTAATATAGATTAATATACATTGAGACTTTCTGTTTTTGTTTTTTGATATAAATTCGTCTTTCGGTGCATTGTGCTTTGTGCTAGAGATTTCACTCTATCTAACGACTTTTTCCTGATTGACCTTCATGATGTTACTTCTTTGAAATCTGAGAAACAAAACTGAAGCTAAATCTCTTTTGGAATGCGCAATCGATATAATGTTTTTCTCTGTGTTCATTGTCTTTATCCTGAGAGCATTCTGATGACACTTGAGTGCTTCATCCAATTTACCCATCAGACGTAATATTGTTCCCTTATTATTGTAGGTGATTGCTGTAAGGATATGATCAGGGCCAATTTGTTTATTTCGCAATTTCATATGGAGAGCTTGCTGACACATGTCCAGTGCTGTTTTCAAGTCGCCCTTCTTCGCCAAGGTGAGGCTGAGGTTCGAACAGATTCTTGCAATTTCTGCACCGTATCCGTCAAAAGCTCTATAGATATCTAATGCACGGTTGTAACTCTTTGCTGATTCTTCAAGCTCTCCGTTATTCTTCAGCGTAATTGCATAGTTGTTGTAAACTTTTGCAGCATGAATACTGTTCCCTTCATCAGCTTTTTCCAAGGTTGCAATCGCATTTTGGTACTCGTCTTTTGCATCTGTGAACAAACCTTGGTTACTTAAAGCTGAGGCAATATTGGCTTGACATCCAACATTTATTATTGGATCAATCTTCATTCCTAAGGAGCTTAGTTCGTCGACGATATTTCTTGCATCAACAAAGTGCCTTAGAGAATCCTCATGCCTTCCTCTTTCCCGATGCACATTTCCCACCATGTAGTGATGGTGAGCTCTACGACAATCGAAACTATCAATCGTATCATCACGAATGATAAGTGCCCAATAGTAAATGAAATCGAAAGATGAGGATGAGAATATCTTTGTCAAATACTTTCGCACTTTTGGGATCGCTAGAAGAATGTTGAGCAGTAGGAGAGCTGCCAAAACTTGTTCATGATCAATGATCGCACGTATTGCGTTTCGAAGAGCAGGTTGGGGTACAATGAAATAAATCCCGTGGTTTGATGTCTCTACTGTTAACATGATGTTTGATTATGTGCTTCTGATTACAATGATTCTGCAAATTTGTAACTTCTTTGAGTGCGTCACGTTAGTCGAATAGCTACGTGCAGTACTTACTGATTGTGGCTCTGTACCTGACTCATCTGAGTCAAAAGATGATGAACTCGCTGATGACTGATGACGGACTAATTTTATGTCAGTGTCTTCTCAGACCGTCGAGCGAACGTACTGACTTGGTGGGTGGTGGTTGTACGGAGCCCCCCTCTTTTATCAACCTGCTTGATTGATCCATGTTGGGAAAGGAGGGTGCCCAAAGCAAGTCTAGCTAGAAGTCGCAAGTACTTTTAGTAGTACATAGCAAGAGATAGCAAGCTACGATAGGGTGTTAGCAAGAAGGATGGCAACAATTAATTATCCTTACAATGCGAATAATGTCGATCTTCCCCGCGCGGAGCGACCTTAAAGAACACCGGTCTTCTCCGTGATAGAATTGGGTGATTTTCAACCTTCTTATCTACATGCTACATAGTAAAAAAAACAATTCGTACTACTTCGTCCTGTGTTTTTGTTAATCTTTGCGGGACAGAATTGAGAATGGAGCAAGGAAGAACAAAATATGATAATAAAGATGAAACCCAGTGGCGATGGTTTAATGAAAAATTGGATGCATTCCTTTCCATATTGAACAAATCGGTATCTTTCAGCTAAACTTGGTATCACTCCCAGCAATACAGAACTCGATTGAACACCGGATGGTAAATTACTTAGTAAGTTTACTGGGACTGGAACTGACCAGCACTACCAATCAGATCAACAGCAGGCCTGTTGCGGTCTCGATTTTCTCTTGCTTTTGCAGTCAAGTTATCTCTGAGCCGATTAAATTCATCTGGACTCATACTGTCATCGCCATAATACCCTTGATCTGCCTCGTCATCCATTATGCTTTTCAGTTCAATGTCGACAACTACGCTTCCAGCCTTTGCTTCGATCATCTGCTCCAAAAGCTTGTTCAATTGATATCTTCCCCATGCTGATGCTGGCAATGGTCCCAAGACCCCAGGCCCTACGTACCCAAGCTTCGGTGGAATTATGATTCTTCTCTTCTCTCCTAGTTTCATAGTATGTAAACCTTCATCTAGCCCAGGAATGGTCCTTCCATTTCCATGTTTCATGAGATAGGCTTTATCCGAATCATATTTTTGAAGATCGGAATTGGGAAGTTTGATATAATTCTTGTAAGAAACAGTGACGAGCTGTCCATACTTGGGCGATGGAGCTGCTGAAGCTCCCTCCTTGAGTATGATATATTTAAGACCCGATTTGGTGCTATATAATTTGACTCCTTCTTCAGTTACTGGCGTTGCTGGTCCCTGTGAAAATGAGGGAGTTGCTACGCCTTCAATGTCAGCATTTGCAACTAAGGGAATTGTGAATGCCGTAGCAATAGTAGTGGCAAGAAAATTTCGTCTGTTATCTATGCTGCTAGGTTTTGGTTGCGAGAAGCCCAGTGCCTGTGTGGCACAGAGAAGTGTGATCAATGGGTTTAAACCAGATATTTTCATTCTGAAGATGGTTAAGGGGTTCGTGTTTCGTGTGATGGCTTGCTTCTTGGGTTGTTGCACGATGTTTGATGTTTGGCAGTAATGTTTCTTCTTGCTGTTTGTTGCTGCTCTTGAGCGGATCTTCTTGGTTCTGTGTTGTGTCAACTTTTCTGCGTACTTATGTTGGCTCGAAAGGGAAAAAAGGATAATAACCTAATTGAAACTCAATTGCTGCTCTATTTTCGACGAGCAACAGAGAACAGAGGCGACAAGCGACAACAGATTTAGATGATATTCTTCGGGTTCAATTAACTTTCATCATCATTCAACAATCTGCACAGTCCTGTATTAGGTATTCGCAACCATTAATCTACCTTTCACAACAAAACAATGGAGGCAAGTGATAAGGAAGAAGCCCATCCCTTGAGTTTGAAATCTTCCCTGCAGAAGTCGGTGGGAAAACTTGTACAGCACAAGGTAATATTGAAATTGGAGGGACAATATGGGATCAAGATTAATCCTCAATTTTCACTCCTTCCTCCACCCATTCATGCACAATCCACCATCCACTCAGGCCAAAATGTGAAATCGCTCCGTAAAGAGCACGCGGCAGAATTCTGGTCGACGAGCAAAGATGCCCAGCAGTTTGACATTGATCGAATTTGGATCATTCACGAGAATGAACAAGAACCTGCAGGTACAATAAAACACGAGTATAGACTGACCCCTCTGCAATTGAAAGAAAGATATTTATACACCAACACACCATGCATCATTCAAAATGCGACGATTCCAATAACTAATGAGTGGATCAACGAAGTAGCAGGAAAAAGAACTCAAATAAATACAAACTGGTTCTTAGACAATATAGGATCTGATACAAAAGTTCCTATTCGAATTAATCAAACAGGGTTTCAAGATGGTCGAGCAGCCGAGTGCCTTACATTGAAAGTTACTATGAAACAATGGATCGAAGAGATAAGCACACATCCTGATCCACAACATTACCTCAAAGACTGGCATATGCAAAGTTTTTTTCAAGATCTTTACTCTGATCCGATCATATTTCAAGATGTTTTAAATCCATTTCTAATTGAAATCGAAGGAGGTGACTACCGTTTTGTGTATTGGGGTGGAAAAGGCACTGCAACTGGAATTCACTCGGATGTACTGAATTCATTTTCATGGAGCTACAATGTAATTGGGACGAAGAGATGGACATTTTATCATATGGATGATATCCATGGAAGTGGCAGGAATGCATTAGTAGTTGATCAATGTCAAGGAGAAATGATGTATGTCCCCTCTGGATGGAGGCATTCAGTCGAGAACCTGGAGGAAGCTATCTCTGTGAATCATAATTGGATGATGGTTGGTTCTTTGGACTGCGTGTTTGACTGCGTCGTCGATGAAATAAGAGCCGTCGAGGAGGAAATGGATGCATGGGGAATAACTAATCCATCGGCAGAAAATAACGAACTCAGTAGAGTTCGGGAAGATATGTTAAGAGGATGTGTGGGCATGGATATATCCATGTTCTGCACTTTGGTGATTTCATGTTACACTGATTGTTTGCTAAATCTTACAAATGATGAAATCAGTACAGAGGGAGCTGATAGAGATAAATGGCTAGATTTCTCTCGAATTGTTCATATTTTAGGAACCATACTGGAGACGACAACTTTCGATGAGGTAGAATGTATGAATGATAAGAAGGGTCTCGAAGACATGGTCGTAATCGACCTACTAGGCAGATTAAAATCGACCCTTGGAGCAAAAAATGCGAAGGATATAATGAAGATGATGCACTCTCTCTATGATTTTGGTTGTCATGCTACAAACACGTGTAAAAAAGAAATGTAAACAATAATAGAATTATAAAATGTTCTCAATATTTATCGTTATTACACGGTTATAATTCCATCAATCTCCCTATCATAGCTTCCTTCTCCTCGCGACTGCTACTATGGTACGATTATCGCGCACGTATGTAGTATGGTACCATACATCAAGTCATCATCATCATCACAGCAGCAACTATGATACAAATCATTATTGTGAAAGCACTAAAGCCAGAATGAAATGCTACCACCTTTACCTTCTCATCATGCTGCGAATGTTATCCTTGATGGAAGCATTCCCTGCTTTGCCAACATCATCATTCAACCTAGCTTTAGTTGGTGGACGTTCCTCTTTCACGAAAATTCATAGAAAATCGTTTAATCTGCTAAAAGCAACCGAGAGCGACGAAGAAGATGATGGAGGGTGGGGCACTAAAGGAAGTGATGCGAAAAGATTGGCAACGGCTCAAGAAAAAGAACTTGCTGCATTGCGTTCTGAAATGGCATCGAAACGAGAGGAACCTGCAGCCCAAACTAGTACCTCTGGAACAGATAGAGATCTTTTCATTCCAATCTTTGCAGTTGTATCTTTGGCTGGTTTATTTGGTGCATATGGCTATGAGATTCTTCGTTTACAGTCAAGAGGAGAGCTATACTTACCTTGGAATAACTAGCCGTATACAAACATAATGTATTCAAATGCGGATTTAACAGAAGCAAGCATTTGAATTCTTTAATTTTCCATTTAAAAACATATCTGCCGTTAGATTGTACAAAAAATGATGATGAACATTTTCAGCTTTGAGCTACATCAAAATATTAAATTCTCATTTTCTCTCTGCGAACAACGTATTCAAACTTGAAGTTCATGTGATGTGCGTCGCGTCTCAGCGCCAAGTTACTGGACAAAGACGTTAGGGCACATGTGAATCAATTCTCACCGCCCTCATATCCAAATTTTGAGAATCAACAGTCTGCAATTGGAGACTCTGGCAATTGTGTTGGGACTCAATAGTGCGCAATCCAGTAAAATGAGGTCGGAAAAATCTTTGTTCAACTGTTTTGCATAATTTATCTGAACAGCCGTGGACCAAATTAGCTTGAAATACAATTGCCTCCGAATCTTGACATTATAGGACGTCATATTTTCGTCAAACAGCGATACATCGCCAATTCACTCACCCCAACATCAATGTCTCATAATTGCATTCATTGGTAAACTGACAACAACAGGATATTATGGATCAAATAAGGCGCACTAGCTCGTTAGACTGCTCAATCTATCAGCATGTATTTAGAAATGAGAAGGTACAAGAAATTCATCATTCACTAGGCAGCCCTAATAATTTAGGCTACGATGCTGGTCACTTGAGCTTCGATCAACTTCGCTGTCGTAGCAGTTTCAGTAGTAATATTGATGAGGAGAGAGATGATCATGATGACAATGTTCCCCTTATTCCCACTATTGCCCAATATGTACAGAATGAATGTAAGGATAGTGGTCATGAGTGCCTGATAGCCGATTCCAGGGACCCTGAAGATGACGAGATCCGTATCCAAAGAGATGCAAGAAGTAATGATGACGACGAGCGCACAGCAGCACATCCCATGGAAAACGATATGTATGCAATCTCAAAAAGATCTTCGACCGAAGACGATCGCTTTCCCCGAGACTTTATCAACAATAGTGCCAGCTGCCTCAAAAGAGCGAACCCTGTCTATGAATCAGAGTCTGAAGCTGAATTTAATATATGTGTGCAAGCAAGGAAACGACGATCTATGACAGTAGATGGTCAAGTTAGGCCAACACCTTTGTATTGGACAGAGAGACTTTTCGTAGAGTAATTGAAAACAGTTACACAGCTTAATGATCCTAACTTTAGGGCATGTTTGTACACACGAATGAGACCATAACAATGTATACTAAATATACCTTAAAATTATAGCATTGAGATTTAGTTTAGGTTGACAATATTTTACTGTTGAATTTCATTTTCAATCACATCATCTGGGCTGAAAAACTCACTGACGCTCAAGACGAGTCTTTCATTTCGTTCTTTCTCTGTTTCTTCTCTTGCTGCTTCGAGATAGCCTTCCAGAAATCGTCCAAAGAAACCTGGTCTGTTGGCAACAATTTCAGCTTCTTCTGTTCTATCGTAGGTTTCTTCTTCTTTCGGATCTATGAATGATAACTCTTCATCCTTGTAATCTGTATAATGAGAAAGATCAAAGATGTCTCCGTTTGATCCACCGTTGGTAGAAGATGACAGGGCTTGTGCCACAGCGAGTTTATACCGATCTGAAACTTGCTGTTTCTTATTCAATTCAGATTCACGTTTTGAACGTTCTAGTTCCTTTTTATTCTGTCTTGCAGTGCGAATAACTGCCTTAATTCTATCCATTGTTATAATGAATGTTCTATTTGGCACTGTAAATGCGAGATAATGATTCCCCAGGAAACGCCCCGGTCTTAGTACACATGACATTTCAAATCGAAGTGCATCGTCTTTCACAAAAATTGATTTGATGCGATTATCATCACCAAGATTGAATCCATCTTGCTCAGTCTTTTGAATAGGCGAAACAAGAGGTATAAACTTATATAAAGGTTCTGGCCTCTTTGGAACAGGCATATTTAGATTCTTGCACGCTGACACAATACTAGAAGAGATGGAAAAATATGTTAGAGCCATAATATAAGCAAATATTGCCTGTTGATTCCAATGTAAAACTCACTTTCTTTCCCAGGCCTTTGGGCATTCTAAAACTAATGCAAGTTCGGGATCTTCCAATCGAATATATCTACCGTTCTCTCTTGTCCCAAGCCTAGTCCGAAGTTTGAAAGAATTCTCCACAGAAGGCTGATCAGGAGATGTTCGAATTTTTGCCCTTCCTGTGATGATCATCCTATCCTGACTGTCAAACTCGATATTAGTAAGCTTTTGCACCTCCACAACCGGAGCTTGCTTGCTCGCCGTATTCCAAGTCCTCCCATAGAATACGGCTCCATCAAGTAAATCACGAAGAGATCTCACTCGACGACGAAGAGCTCTCGCGACAAGGCGTCTGAGACCATCATCTAACAAACCTGATTCAAGAATATCTTCTTTGGAGAAGGAACCTTTGAAAGTCGTTGTGAACGGTTCCAAAATGAGGGGTCCACCAGGAGTTATCTGTAGAAAGTAATCGTGAGTAAGTGAATGAATGACCATCGGTTCAACGAAAGCGCGTGGTATACTCACACGTTTTAGCAGTGGGACAGCACCAAATAACAATCGCCTTAAATCTAGCTTGAGGTCGGTAAACACAATAGAACCTTCTCCCTTCGAAATTGTATCAATAAAAGATGAATCATTTGAAATATCACGAGCCCCCGCAAAGTCAACACCATCTCTTTCCTGAGAATTAGTTGAATCAAATAAATCTTTTCCCTGGATATTGGATTTTTTCTCAATTGAAGAAGCCGAAGTTATTTCTCTTTCTTGATTATTGACGGTGTGACTATCTTTGCTAGCCCAACGAGGAATTAGAGTACCAGCTATTTTGGCCCATTTGAGCGGATGTATGCCACCCTTCTTCTCCAGACTTTCTTGCCTTTTTTCCTCACGATCTCTTTCCTTCGTTCTTTGGGCATCTCTTACAGCAGCCATGTCTTCGACCAGTTTCCGATATTCTTTACGGTCAACAACGCCATCGCCATTCACATCATAAATAGAAACAAGCTTTGAAGCAAGCTTGGATAGTGCTTCAGCGGATGTGTCACTTTCATCATCTGCTGATAGACCAGACGCAATGCTAAGAGCACCAGCTAGCTCTTTTTCGTCCAAAGCACCCGAATTATCAACATCAATCCGATCAAAAACTTCATCTATTGAATTGTTTACTGCAAACCCTTCTCCAAAATCAGAATCATTGTACATCTGTTCAGCTTTCTGTCGCAGCGAATCGGCCATCGATTCTTTTTCGTTCGGTGCAAGGTCCTCGCCTACGTCCCGTAGAGCCTCGTCGAGACCACCCATTCTGAGAGCTTTCACACCCAATCTTGAAAAATTAATCTTGACAGCATCAATTTGCTTTCCCCAAAATGGAGTATCATTTCTTGCATCCACCTCAACCTCTAAACCCGTTGCTTCTTCAGCAAGAGCACTGATCAATCCAGCAATCGTTCGGGCTGCAAATCTCTGCTTCTTCTTTGGCCCTTTTCCATCTACGGCCCCGTCTTCCGATTGAGTCGTCTCGTCCAGGACGGTAGAAAGTAGCTGCTCTGTGGTGGTTGGTTCAATTCGCTCTCGTCGAATGCCCTCTTCGATCGTTCTTGCATGTCTCCTCTTCCACAAGTTCCGAATCGTTAGGTATTTGGTGGGAGGTGCAAGTTCCAACCCATCCATATCTAAAGAATGAACGGCATGACCATTCTGTATCTTACTGGATGAATCAAGTCTCAATACCTTGTTTATGGCATTGGTGAGTTTAATCTTGACATCCTGCTCTTTTATCAGAGTGAGATACGTATCTGTATCTTCCTTCTGTGCCATGATGGGTTGAACCTCAATCTTTCCATTGGTTGTAGCTGCGGCCTCGGCATCGTGGCCTCTCAAACCATTCAAGACAAGGACCCCATTGGCCCCTCTGTAAGGAATGGGTTTGTAGGAAATGGAATTTCTCAGTTGAGCGTGCTGCTGCCGGAAATCGCATTCAGTTCCCATTTCCGTCTCCATCTTTGTATTGTATTTGTTGGCATCTCTAAACCCACATGCCGATTCGAGCTCTCCGTGCTGTACCGTTCGTTTCATTTCGCATGATTTGGAAACAAACGCACATGAATTCCGAGGCATGCATCGTTTGTGAGTGTGAGTAGATGGGTTCGGGGAGGAAGCGTGTACGTTCGTTGCTGCTTGGACGTGGAGAAAAAAGGCCGCAGCTGCGTGGAGCGCCGAGTATTTATAGGATGGTCTAGTTCTTCTCTTGGTACGACGACACTTCTTCATATCGGAATTAATATTATCACTGTATTGCGATATCTTTTTTCTTGTGCTGGTGCGACTTTTGTGAGAGCACTGATGTTGGCAGTACGTGCACGATGAAGGTGAAGTATAAGGTGATGTTCGTCGTCTGATTGGCTTGTTGTTGCTAATCATATGACTGTTGCTGTTGGTTATTATTTGGCTCATGTTTTGTTTGTTTGTGAGTTAAGGTCAGCTGACTGTTAGCTGGGACTTAAAATGAATGATGGATGCCTTAGCTCGTGCACACGTAGATGTCGTTGATGCGATGTGTAGATTTTAGATATTTCGGTATTCCCTGTATATTTATATAATTTTTGTGAAATTGAGGAACGTTGGAATGATGGGCGATGGTGGGTCTTGATTCCTGATTTCCGTATTGCTGCTGTGATTTGAATCGAATCGAATGCTGCACGATCAGAACTTTTGAGGATCTTGAGTGTGGCAAGTATAATTCCGATTGCAAGCTAAAAGTTATGAAGGTCGGAATGTTTAGTTTGGAACAAGCACTGTTGCCTGTTTGAAACAGATTTTAAATGAGTTATTGGTACCACTGGTATGATGGCATAATAGTGATGATGATGCGAACTCTGATGATAGATTGGCTGCGGCTGCTTTGAACAGCTTGCTCCAATATTTTGAATTGCTTTTTTTTAATTAGGGACGTTTTGGCTTTTAATATCCACGCTCTCATACTTATTATTGCCCTTTTAGCCTTGAATAGCTCTTCCAATATATTTTGGCGTGCGCACTGCTGGTAGCTATTAGCTAGCTACTAGCGCGGCGGTGGTGCAAGGACCTATCTTTGGTGCTCTTTGATCTTCTTTGATGTCATGATAGTCTATGGTACCAACTAACTAATTGTGATAGGTTTGGAGCCTCTGGTATAACATGATGAATTTCACATACAACAATCAACAATCAAAACATGGAAAATTAGTTTAGAGTCCCCTGGATTCCCAATAACCAACAACAATAAATCATGAGCACCATCACCACCACAGATGCAGACGATACTAAACATCAGTGTGCCGCGTGCGGTGATAGCGATGTTGGCGGCGGTAGCCTCAAGGCTTGCACTGCATGCAATCTTGTGAAATATTGCAATAGAACGTGCCAGGTTGCGCATAGGCCAGCCCACAAGAAGGCATGCAAAAAACGTCTTGCTGAATTGTTTGATGAGAAATTATTTAAGCAGCCTCCGCCACATGAAGATTGCCCTATCTGCTATCTACGACTTCCAATCGAAGGAGATCAAAGCACGTATATGTCATGCTGCGGTAAAATTCTGTGTGGTGGTTGTGTCCGTGCACACGTGGTTTCTGCAGCAGATACAGAAAAACACAAGTGTATCTTTTGTCGAACTGAAGGAATTGATTCAGACGAGGTGCTGATTGAAAGACTGAAGAAACGCGCGGAAGCCAATGATGCACAGGCGATGAATAATCTAGGGGATTATTATCTACTTGGGACGATGGGTTTGCGGCAAGACCATGAAAAGGCATTGGAGCTCTATCATAAATCAGCAAAACTTGGTAACTATATTGCACATTTTAATCTTAGTCTTTGTTATCAAGATGGGGATATCGTAGAAAAAGATACAAAAAAAGCAACATATCATAGACAACTTGCTGCTATGGCTGGGAATGTAGATGCAAGGTATAATCTTGGGTGTGAAGAGGCTAATGCAGGCAACATGGATCGTGCATATAAACACTGGATGATTTCAGCCAATGACGGCTTTGATTTATCTATGAAGGCAGTTCAGGAGGGATACAAGAGTGGTTTTGTAACGAAAGATGACCATGCAAAAACTACTAGTGCATATGGTAACTCAATTGACGAAATGAAAAGTGATGATAGGGATAGATATGTTGCCTCTTGTACTGAGGGCACCATCACTTTATGAATAAAGTAATAAAACATCTAATAAAACCAACACTAGATTAGATACAACATGGAAGTGTCATCAGATATCATCAACATGGATCTATACATTTCACTAACCAACAGCTAATAATCTGCTAATGGGTCCGCTTCAAATCGCGATTTTATTTGTATTTCTGTTCCAAGAATTCTTGAACCTTCTGTTGAATGTGGCCTCGTGCCATTTATTTTAAGAATGACAAGAGTGAAACGTCTGCGATGTCAGGTAGAAAACATATGATGATGATTCTTCAATAATTGATATTGTATGTATTTTTCAAGTAGGTATCTATTGTATTGGTAGTAACCACGAAACCAACAAGGTGATCCTTATTGGTCTCGTGGCTAGAGTATTTCGGTAGATTCTTCAGCATTAACATTATATTATTATGTAATAGTATCATAGTATCATAGAAGATGATGATGAGGAAGCAAATTCAAATAACGGAAAAAGCGTTCGGAAATGTACGTAACGTCCCTTGCCCATCACTTTTGTACACACAAGAAACCACGAGAAATCTGTACCATACACCAACATGATATGGTAAAAATGAGCGATTAAAGGCGAAAACCAGCCATCCATCGCAATCTTTTTTGCTTTTTAGAATTGTTATTCGTCGTTGGATCCACCCTCGTATTACCTACCTAGCTAATAGCTACCAACCTACTATCAAACAGAATTTACCCCTTCTTCCCATCTTTCCATCTTTCAACTAGCATCATGACTACCGGATCCGTTCTTCTCGCTCCCTCTCCTGTGGAAACTAATTATGACCTCATGTATTACCTCAAGGGTGCTGCTGCTGGAGGAATCTGTTGTTCCATTACCCACGGAGCATTGACCCCCGTCGATGTAGTCAAGACTCGTGTTCAGCTTGACTCCGCCAAGGTTAGTTTCCGTGACAAATTTGATGGATTGAACCTATAAGAATTGTTTCAGATGCATTGCATTGCATGTTATGGCATGGATGTTTGCATGGGAAGTCTGTGATAAATGAAATAATGCAATTTCTGCTTATGCAATGACGAACGAAATTCAGGATTCTTTTTCTACACCAACTCCATTGAATACTGAATTAATTCATTGTGGATCAGCTCGATCCGTCTTTTTTTCAAGTTCAAACGTGCGCATTTCTCACTCTCATTAATCCAACGCAATTCATAACTATAGTACAATAAGGGACTTGTAGGAGGATTCCGTACAATTGTAGCCGAGGAGGGAGCAGGAGCTCTCCTTACCGGACTTGGAGCTACCGCTGCTGGATATTTCATTCAGGGATGGTTCAAATTCGGAGGAGTAGAATACTTTAAGATCCAGGCTGTTCAATCTATGGGAGAGGAGAAGGCATGGGAGAACAAGGTTCCCATCTACCTCGGATCTGCTGCTGCCGCTGAGACCATCGCAGATATGTTCCTCTGTCCTCTCGAGGCTGTTCGTATTCGTTCCGTATCCGACCCTACATTCTGTGATGGACTTGCTGATGGTTTCTCAAAGATGTATGCGGCTGAGGGATTTATGGGATTCTATGCAGGGCTTGCCCCCATCCTTGCCAAGCAGGTTCCTTACACTATGACTAAGTTCGCAGTTCAAGGAAAGGCTGCTGAAGGTATCTATGGAATCATGGGAAAGGACCCCAAGGAACTTAGCAACGGAATGAACCTTTCTGTTTCCCTTGGTTCCGGTACTGTTGCTGGAGTTGCCGCCGCTATTATTTCCCATCCTGCTGATACTCTCCTTTCCAAGGTGAACAAGAAGGGTGCTGGAGGAGAGGGACCTATGGTCAAGCGTCTCGCAGTTATCGCAAAGGAGGTTGGATTTGTGAACCTCTGTACTGTTGGACTTGTACCCCGTTGTATTATGATTGGAACCCTCACCGCTGGACAATTCGGAATCTTCGACACTGTCATGAATGCTCTTGGAGCTTCTAAGTTCCACTTCCACAACCCTAACGAGTAAATTCTTTGAGTATCGTAGGGATCTTGTGTAACAATGAATTAGAGAGACGTTCTTTTGATGTGAATTGATAATATATTGGGGGAACTAAGATACCAATGCATCATTACTTTTTACATTCACTCATAACAGTCTCTGATTAATAGTAAATTTTTGATGAAACGAAAAGATTTATGGTAGATAAATACAATACGCACTCATCATACTAGCAAATATAGCGTACACTGAAAATGTAACGAAAGTTCTATGTTGAATGGATCACTCAACGAATTATATCATAGATCCACATAATTTAAGCAAGTGTGATGTGATTCTCTGAAATTCCTTTTCCAAGCTCCTCATCGATCATTGAAAATCCCATAATATGATTCTTCACGTATCCCTGGACACTCTATCTGTGTGGCAGCAAAAGCACGAAGGTATTCACTCACGCGGATATCTGTCATACAAACTGGTTAGCATTCATCATTTCAATAGCATGTCAGCTGAACCATCATGTTATAGCATGCAATACCTACTTACAACAGTATGCAGTGCCTACAACAACAGTAGTAGGTGCTCGTACATCATCATCTGATTTCCTTTGAATGAGGCGTCCATTCAAATATTTGAGCGGGAAATCAGAAAAAAAAAAGCGCCCCCGGGGCCAAAACAAGCCAAGAGTTTCACGCCTCACATCTCAAAATCGACCACATCCTCACTCCTCACTAATCAAAGTTGCATGATAGTACCAACAATCCTTTTCATATCCTTCACGATTATCTCTCTCCTATCTCTACCCATAAAGGCATTTCAACCTTCTCCCCATCAACTCCGTTCACTCAATAACTTCTCATCGCTGACCATGTCTGCCATGAATCCACACAAGAAAACCAGGCCCAACA
>Ga0306864_1000742_pt1 | contig 14534 bp, 12 predicted proteins | sample AntRauTorckE5430_FD_190448 | JGI IMG/M metagenome (GOLD analysis project Ga0306864, IMG submission 190448) | Saline lake microbial communities from Rauer Islands, Antarctica - Metagenome Torckler E5 #430 (v2) (version 2) | ecosystem: Environmental > Aquatic > Non-marine Saline and Alkaline >...
GGCGCACCCCGACCCGGTTGATGATGTCCTCGGGCCGCCGGGCCGTGCGATTGAGCAGTTCGAGCAACACGACCAGCGCCAGCCCCCCCGCGATCCCGAGGGCGGTGCCGCCACCGGCGATCTTCAGCCGGTTCGGCTTGGTCGGCCGGTTGGGAACCGACGGCGGCTCGATCACCGAGAGGCGCCCGCCGCGCGAGGACGACTCGATCCGCTCGCCGGTGCTGGCCCGGGCCAGACGGTCGACGGCCGTGTTGTACTGGTTTTCGATATTGTTGTAGCTGCGCTGCAACTCGCCCAGGGCGACGCTGTTGGCCGGGGTCTCCCCGAGGGTTTCGTTCAACCGCTCCAGCCGCTCTTCGGTCTCGTCGCGCTGCTCCTGCAGCATCGAGATGCGGGTCTCGATCTCGTTAAGTTGCAGATCGAGCGTGGCCGATCCGCGCGTCTGTACCTCGGAGGCGGCCTCGTCTTCGGGGGCGTCGCGCTCTTCGGCCGCGCGCGTCTCCATGCGCGCCTCCATCCGCGTGATCCGGGCCTGCAGCATCCTCACCCGAGGGTTGCTTTCCGAATAGAGCGACAGCGCCTCGTCAAGGTTGCGGCGCATGTCCCGCAGACGCTGCTGGTCGGAGGTCAGGCCCTCTCCGTCCCCGTCCCCCAACTGCCCGGTGGCCTCGAAAATCTGTACCAGCCGCTCGGACTGGTTGCGCAGCCCGGTGATGTCGCGCTCGATCCGCCGGATGTCTTCCTCCATCCTGGCCTGCTGGCTGAGGCGGTTCTGCAGGTTATCGGGCAGCGCTTCGGCATTTTCGGACTTGAACTGGAGAATGCGGGCGCTCTGGGCATCGAGATCATTGCCGAGCCGCTCCACCTCCTGCTGGAAGAATTCCAGCGTGGTGCCGGCGCGCGAGCTGCGCAACTCGCTATTCTGCTGTTCGATCAGGGTCAGGTATTCGTTGAGCACCGCGGCCGTGGCGGCCGCGCGGGGCGCCTCGAAACTGAGGTTCATGGTGGGGGGCGAATCGCGTCCCCCGCCTATTCGAATGCCGGTGCGCGCCCGCATCGCGTCCACGATCTCGTCGGCGCTCATGGTGCCGATATTCTCGAAGACATTCTGGCTGCGCGCCACGTCGAGCAGGTTGGCGCGGGTCATCAGCCGCTGCTGGATGATCTGGAGCTGCTCGCCCCCGCTTATGGTCACCGTCGAGGAGGCCAGTTCCTGCGGGATCTGCGGGCCTTCCACCAGGATCCGGGTCTGGGATTCGTAGGCCGGCGGCAGGGAGATGGCGACGATCACCGCGACCGCCGAGACCACCACCGAGATCAGCAGGAAGTAATGCAGACGCCTCAGGAAGAGGGAAAAGTAGTATTTCACTTCGTTCATGTCGCGTCGCTTTCTTCTGCGGGTCTGGCGGCGGCGAAGAACAGCCCGTCATCCAGAACGCTTTGCAGGGTCTCTTCGGTCACGCAAGTCTGATCGTTGCTCCAGGCATAGACCATGGCGATGTCGCAAAGCTGGTTGACCAGCCGCGGCACCCCTTCGGTCTGCACATGGATCATCGCGCAGGCGGCATCGCTGAACTCGCCCCCCGTCCCGCCCACGGCGCATAACCGGTGACGGATATAGTTGGTCACGGTCCCGGCATCCATCGCCGGGATGTGAAAGCTCGCCGTCACCCGTTGCGCCAGCTGCTTCATCTGCGGGCTGCGGATCACGTCGCGCAGTTCGGGCTGTCCGACCAGGATCAGCTGGATCAACTCGTCCTTGTTGGCATTGATATTGGTGAGCATGCGCAACTCTTCCAGACCCTCGATCGAGAGATTCTGCGCCTCGTCGAAAATCAGCACGACGCGCCGCTCGGCGGCATATTCGGCGATCAGGAAATCCTGCAGGGTCTGGAACTTCTGCACGTAGCTGGCCTCGTTCGACACCTCGACCGACAGCGCGTTGAGCACCCATTGCAGCAGCTCGCCGCGCCCGCCCTGCGCGTTGGAGATCAGGCCGACGGTGATCGTGTCATCGGTGTTGCCCAGCAGGTGCTGCACCAGCGTCGTCTTGCCCGAGCCGATCTCGCCGGTGATCACGGTGATCGGCGCGCGCGAGAAGATGCCGTAATCGAGGATCGTGTAGGCGTTGCGATGCGCCTTCGACCAATAGAGAAACGCCGGATCGGGCAGCAGCGTGAACGGACGCTCGGAGAGGCCGAAGTGATCTGCGTAAAGTGTCTCCGGTCTCATGGGCGTCTTTCAAAGGCGTCTTTCAAACGAAGGCGGCAACGGGTCTGTACCCTGACACACGGGAGAACAGGATGGGCCTGCATGTTTCACGACAGGGTGCACGCCCTCTCCGGTACCCGATGGCCCTCTTTTACTTAATGGCATGTGCCCGTTACAGGTTGATTATGCAACAGCAGAATCCCTTCCATGGATAATCCGGCCCAATGATCAGGCCCCCGGATCAGGCCCGTGATCCGACCCGGTCGCGGGCGCCGCGCCGGCCCCCGTCACGCCCGGTGTCACGGCGAATCGCCCTGGATCGTCCCGGGCCGCACGGAGCCGCACGGAGCCGCCCGGAAAAGATCAGGCTCTTTGCCCGTCTTTGTTGCCGGGTTGCCGGCAATCGGTTTTTTGGGGGTCCGATCAGGCGCGCATCTCATATCGGGCAAACACCCAAAAATAAGGCATTTCGCCCGACGTCACATTTATTTCGTGTTTCATATCAAATTAATCCTTGTTTTTAGGCAACCTCTAATTGTTTCTTGCATCAGGGGGGGGGCGCGTGCTACGTGCTATCCGGAACGCGAGCTGTCCTGATCTGCATTTCGCACGGCCACCGATTGTGCATACGCGCTTTTGACAGGAAAGCTGGGGACTACAGAACATGGCATTTCAAGATTATTCACAGGCCGGGTATTCACAGGTCGGCTACTCTCAGGCCCCGACAGACCACGATGCTGCCCGTCGCAAACAGGCGCCGCTTCGTCCCGCGCTTTATCGCTACGGCGTGAAGCGCGCCCTCGACATCGTGCTGATCCTCGTGACCCTGCCGATCACCCTGCCGGTCGTTCTGGTGATGATGGCGCTGGTCGCGCTTGACGGGCACAGCCCGATCTATCGCCAGAAACGCATCGGGTGCGGCGGGCGCATCTTTCGCATCGTCAAGATCCGCACCATGGTGCCGGGGGCCGATGCCCTGCTCAGGCGCCATCTCGACGCCTGCCCCGAGACGCGCCGCGAATGGGACGAGACGCAAAAGCTCAAATCCGACCCGCGCATCACGCGGATCGGCCGGGTGCTGCGCAAATGCTCGCTCGACGAATTGCCGCAGCTGTGGAACGTGCTCAAGGGCGACATGTCGCTGTGCGGGCCGCGCCCGATGATGGTCGATCAGGAAAGGCTCTATCCGGGCACCGCCTATTTCGACCTGCGCCCCGGCATCACCGGCCTCTGGCAGATCTCGGACCGCAACGATTCGAGCTTTGCCGCGCGTGCCGGATTCGACAACCGCTATCTGGCCACCCTGTCTCTGTCCGGCGATGTCACCATCCTCTTCCGCACGGTGATGGTTGTGGTGCGCGGCACCGGGTATTGACACGGCCTGCCTGCCGGGACCTCCGGCGTGGTCAAGGATGGCGTAAAGGATAAGGGATGTTTTTCATCCCGGTCGACACCATATCGTGGTAGACAACGCACACCCCATCCCACGACCGGCGCGCACCCTTGGGGCGCGTCTCAACATGCAGGGCGAATGACGTGATAAAACCGACTTTTCTGGCGCTTGCCACCGCAGGACTTCTGTCCTTTTGCGACACCGCCGAGGACCGGGCCGAGGCCCATTATCAATCCGGGCTGGAACTGCTGCAGGCGGGCGACGTGGACCGCGCCCTGGTCGAGTTCCGCAATGTCTTCCGGCTCGACGGGCAGCATCGCGAGGCGCGGCGGACCTATGCCGAGGCCGTGTACGAGCGCGGCAACCTGCGCGAGGCGTATGGCCAGTATCGCCGGCTGGTCGAGCAACATCCCGACAGCGTGGACGGCCAGCGCGCCCTGGCCGAGCTGGCGGTGCAGTTCAATGACTGGGACGCGGCGCGGCGCCACGGCACGGCCGCGGCCGAGCTCGCCCCCGAGGACCCGGTGGTGCAGGCCGTCAATGCGACGGTCGCCTATCGCGATGCGCTGTCGGGCGCAGAGGATCCGGACGCCCGGCGCGACGCGGTGACGAAGGCGCGGGCGCTGGTCGAGGACAACCCCGATCTGATGCTGGCCCGCCAGGTGGTGATCGACGATCTCATCCGCGATCAGGACTGGACCGCGGCGCTCACGGCGATCGACGCGGCGCTGGCGCGCGACGCGGATGACCGGCAGCTTTACACGATCCGTCTCGGCGTGCTCAACCAGCTGGGCGAGACGCGCGAGATCCGCGCACAGCTCGAGGAGATGATCGAGCGCTTCCCCGACGATCCGAACGTGCCCAATATCCTGGTGCGCTGGTATCTGTCGCAGGGCGATGCCGAGGCCGCGCAGGCGTTCCTCAAGGGGCGCGCCGATGCCGCCGCCGCGCAGCCCGCCGATGCCGAAGGCGCCGATACCGGCGCCATCACCACCTATATCCGCTTCCTGACGGATGTGCGCGATCTCGACACCGCGCTGGCCGAACTCGGGCGCCTGCTCGACGAAGACCCCCCCGAGGCCGCGCGCCTGACGGCCCTGCGCGCCGGGCTGCGCTTCGATCTGGGCGACCGCGATGCGGCCATCATCACCGAGATGGAAGAGCTGATCGACGGGATCGACCCCTCCGACGAGCGGCGCAGCATCATGGCGATGCTGGCCCGGATGCTGGAGACGACGGGCAACAATGTGGGCGCGCGCGCACTGGTCGAACAGGTGCTCGAAGAGGACGCGCAGCAGCCCGAGGCGATCAAGATGCGCGCCGGCTGGCTGATCGACGACGATCGCATCGACGAGGCGATCGTCACCCTGCGCTCGGCGCTCGGCGAAACCCCCGAGGATGCCGAGGCGATGACCCTGATGGCGCGGGCGCATGAACGCGCCGGCAATCGCGACCTGATGGCCGACATGCTGAGCCGGGCCGTCGAGGCCTCCGGCAATGCGCCCGAGGAAACCCTGCGCTATGCCCGCCACCTGATATCCCAGGACGACCTGCGCAACGCCGAAGCGATTCTGATCAACGCGCTGCGCCTGTCCTCAAGCCATGTCGGGCTGCTCGGGGCCCTTGGCGAGGTCTACGTGACCCAGCAGGACTGGGGCCGCCTGGGCCAGGTGATCGACACGCTGCGCGATCAGGACGGCGACCGCGCGACGCGCATCGCCAACGAGCTCAACGCGCGCCAGCTTGCCGCGCAGGACCGCGAGGACGAGCTTCTGAGCTTTCTCGACACGCTGGCCGGTGACGGCGCGCGCGGCCTCGGGGCCGCGGCGACGATCGTGCGCAGCCGTCTGGCAGAGGGCGACGCGGAAGGTGCGCGGCAATATGCGCGTGAAACGCTGGAGGCCAATCCCGACGAGCCGAACGCGCGCTTCCTGATGGCCTCGGTCGAGGCGGTGACGGGACAGATCGAGGCCGCCGAGACGGCGTTTCGCGATCTGACCGAAGAGGCGCCGCAGGATTCGCGTTTCTGGCTGGCGCTCTACAACATCAAGGCGGCGCAGGGCGACGAGGCCGCGGCGCGTCAGGTGCTGCGCGACGGAATCGCGGCGTTGCCCGACGATCTGCGGCTCAACTGGATCCTTGCCGGCCTGCTGGAACGCGACGGCGATATCGAGGAGGCGATCGGGATCTACGAGCGGCTTTATGCCGCCAATACCGACCACCTGATCATCGCCAACAACCTCGCCAGCCTGCTGACGACCGGGCGCGAGGATGCCGAGAGCCTCGAGCGCGGGCATCAGATCGCGCGCCGTCTGCGGGGCCGCGACGTGCCGGCCTTCCAGGACACCTATGGCTGGATCGCCTTCCGCCGCGGCGAGATCGACACGGCGGTCACGGCGCTGGAATCCGCCGCCCAGGGGCTGCCATCGGATCCCAGGGTGCAGTATCACCTGGCGCGCCTCTATGACGATCTGGGCCGCGACGCGGACGCGCTGGAGCGGTACCGCCGTGTGGTCGAGATCACCGGCGACGACCGGCCCCCCGTTTTCATGCCCGTGGTCGAGGACGCGATCGCCCGGCTCGAGGAGACCGCCGGGACCGCCGACGGGGAGACCTCCGAAGAGGACGGTACCGGAAACTGACGCCACCCGTGCCCCACCCGCCCCACTGCTGCAAATCCGCCGCAGCGGGGTGAATTGTTGCATTCGCATGTTTCGCCGCCCGGCCGGATGTCATAGCATCCCGGTCAAAATCGGATGAACATCCATACGGGGGCAGAGGACCAAGATGATCAGATTTCTGGCGGCGCTTTTTGTCATGGCGGGGCTGGCCGGCACCGCCACCGCGCAAAGCAGCTACAGCATCCAGCCCGGCGACACGTTGCAGGTCGAGGTGCTGGAGGATCCCGAACTGGGGCGCAATGTCCTGGTTCTGCCGGACGGCTCGATCAGCTTTCCGCTGGCCGGCTCGGTGCGGGCGGGCGGGCGCACCGTCGACAGCGTGGCGCGCACCATCTCGTCGAGACTGGCCGGCGATTTCGCCATTGAGCCGACGGTGCTGGTCTCGGTGGCCTCTCTCGGCCCCGACAGCGAAGACGAACTGATGGATATCTATATCATCGGCGAGGCGGCCCAGCCCGGCCTGCGCGAGGTCGAGCCCGGCATGACGCTGCTGCAATTTCTCGCCGCCTCGGGCGGGCTGTCGCGCTTTGCCGCCGAGAAACGCATCCAGCTGCGCCGCATCGATCCGAGCAGCGGGCAGGAACGGGTCTACCGCTTCAACTATAAAAGCATGGGCGGCGCGGACAGTATCAGCGGCACGACGGTGCTGGCCCCGGGTGACGTGATCGTCGTGCCCGAGCGGCGCCTCTTCGAATTCACCAAATAAGGCGGCCCCCCGTGAGACGCGCATATCTCCTGGTCGGCTCCGGGGCCGTCGGGGCCCTGACCGTGCTCGGTCTGGGGGCAATGCCCATGCTGGCGCAGCAAGGCGCGGGCCCCGAGGCGGGCGGGCCGGTCCTGACCTTCGGGATCTCCTCCACCCTCAGCGCCACCGACAATTACGATCTGCGCCCCGATGACGCGGAAAACGCCGAGCTTTTCGACACCCGGCTGTCACTGGGCTATCGCAACCAGCGGCCCCTCGACACGCTGAGCCTCGATCTGTCGGGGGTGCTGCGCGCAATCGAGCCGCCGCGCGGGGCCAACACGGTCGACGACCGCAGCGCGCGGCTCGGCTATCAGCGGCGGGGCTCGAACAGCGCGCTCAACTTCGGGGCCAATTACAACTTTTCCTCGGTGGATGCGCGCGATCCGTTCGACCGCAATCGATTCCTTCTGGACGAGGATCTGCCCGAGGACGAGGATCCGGTCTTCGAGGAAGACCCGCTGGACGAAACCGACCTCACCCAGGACCGCGGCGACGTGGAGGAGATCGGCGCGCGGTTCCGCTTCGAGACCGGGCTGAACGATCCGCTGGGGGTCGTGCTGTCGGGCGACTACCGCGAGCGCAGCTTTACCGACACCACGGATCCCGATCTCTTCGACACCGAGACCTTCACCCTGTCGGGGACCACCCGCGCCACGCTCAGCCCCGTCACCGAGGCGCGCCTAGTGCTGAATTACCGCGATTACAGCGCCGACAACACCCAGCGGACCGACCGGCAGACCAGCAGCGTCAATCTCGGGCTCACGCAAGCGCTGACGCAGGTCGACACGCTTGACGTCTCGCTGGGGCTTCAGCGGATCGAGACCGAGGAGACCACCGACGGCACCCGGCAGTCCGACACCGAAAACGGGGTGATCGGCTCTCTGTCGCTGAGCCGCGAGCTGACGCGCGGCACGATCGGCACGACATTCAATGTCAATCAGAGCGAGAACGGCCAGACCATGACCTGGCAGGTCAACCGCGCGCTGCCGCTGCCGCGCGGATCGCTCGCGTTCAGTGTCGGGGCGACCCGCGATGTGGCCAATAACATCGTCCCTACGGGCAGCCTGAATTTCACCCATGAGATGCCGCGCAGCACGCTGACCGCCTCGCTATCGCAGCAGGTGCGCACCAGCGACCGCTCAAACGAGCTGCGCAGCACGCAGGCCTCGGTGGGCTACGATTACCAGATCAACTCGCTGTCGAGCGTCGGGGTCTCGGCCAATTTCGCCGAGCTGGCCCAATCCGGCGGCCCGGATCTGAACGACACCACCCGCAGCGATCTGCGCGCCACCTACCGCTACGCCCTGACCCGCGACTGGCAGCTCTCGACGGGCTACGAATACCGCATCCGCGACGAGGACGATATCGGCGAGGCGACCTCCAACCGGATCTTCCTGACGCTGCAGCGGAGCTTCTCGGTACGCCCGTGACCGGCGGGCCGGCGGATCATCCGCAAGCGCCCGCTCAGGCCGGAGACCTGCCCGATCCGATCGCGTGTCGCACGCTGCGGGAAACGGGCTGTCATCCGGCCGCAGAGCGGTCGCGCAGCCACAGGCCCGCGGCCCAGCCCGCGAGGAAGCCGCCCAGATGCGTCTCCCAGGCGAGGCGTCCGTCCATCGCCCAGTACATCACTAGATTGAGCCCGATCAGCAGCCCGACCACCCGCAGCACCGGCCCGATATCCTCGCGCGCCAGCCGCCGGGCGGTATATTCCCAGCCGGTGAGCACCCCGGCAAGGCCGAACAGCGCCCCCGAGGCCCCGACCATCGGCTGCACCGCCGACGACAGCAGCGCAAAACCCAAGGCCCCGCCCAGAAGCGTGGCCGCATAGATCACGGCGAACCGTCCCTGCCCGACCCGCTCGATCACCGGCGGCCCCAGCGAGGCCAGCGTGATCATGTTGACCGCCAGATGAAAGAACCCGCCATGCAGAAAGCCGTAGCTGGCGAACATCGCGGCGGGCTGGCTGGCGTAGTTGGGCCGCCAGTTGTCCAGCAGCCCGCGCCAGAACCCGCCATTCTGATAGGCGAGCCCGCGCCAGCGCGACGATCCCCAGAGGCCGAAATCGGCCCCCTGCAACACCGCCTCGACAAGGGTGCAGACCCCCAGAATGCCAAGCAGCACGGCATGGCGGGCGGCCCATGCCGAAAGACGCGTGCGAAAGGACGGCGGGGGCCGGAGTGTCATTGCCAATGGATGCGCCTGCTTGGCACAAAACTCAAGCATGTAACGGGACGGGGACCGGCGATCGTTCGGATGGCGCGTTTGTCTGTCAATCGCGCCCAACCAAGACTGTGTCGGCCCGCCACGTCACGGCACCCCCCTGCCTGCAACCGCCGCCACCAGAGGTGCGGGATGGCCTGTCAGCCCCGCTGCGGGCGCGTCGATGATCGAATGTCGGGCCGCGGGACAGGATCCGCCCGCAGCGCCACGAGGGTGGCACCAGCCAGGACAGCGAAGACGCCGGTGCCGGAATAGATCAGCAGCGCCAGCCAGACCGTCTGTCCCAGCACCAGCGCGGCCACGGCGGCCACGGCCCCGATCATGCCCCCGGCAAGGATCATTCCGACGATCATCTGACACCTCTCCTGACGCTACGGGGCCTCGACTGGAGGCGCGGACCGCATCCCGGTCCCTACCGGGATACGGGATCTTCATGGCCGAAGACAAACACGATCAAGACAGGATTTTGTTAAAATCCGGTGCATCGGCACCGGGCCGGTCCTGCGGACCCCACGAAAAAGGGCCGCAGCATCGCGCTGCGGCCCCTCCACGGCTTTCTGAACAGGATGATGCGGCTCAGGCCGCCTTGCGCTTGCGCCGCGCAGCAAGACCCAAGCCCCCAAGCCCGGCCAGCAGCAGCGGCAACGCGGCGGGTACGGGAATGGGGGCCACATTCACGGTCATCTTCGTCGAGGCAAGCTCAACCCCGCCAAAGGAGAACGCGGTCATCTTGAAGTCAAATATGCCAGCACCAAGCGGTGCGCCGGGAATGAAGCCATAGTTCACCGAGTTCTGCGCGACGGTGGAACCCGCCACAGGTGTGCCGGTGGCGTCATAGGTGCCACCGCCGTTCCCTGTTGCGTTGGTTCCGTAATAGGCGTCGAAATCGAACAGGTTATAGTCCGTGAACGTGGTGTGCGTATTCCACGACATGTGGCCACCTGTTCCACGCGCATGTGGCCAGTCATTCCATGACATGTGGCCACACCCGTGAGGTGATCTGCGAGGCAGTTTCTTCATGACGTGATTTTCACGTCTGGGTCAATGCCGACGGTTGGGCTGGGTTTGTCCATGGGGGGACCCGCGCGCCCGGCGCAGCGCTTATCATATAGCTGGCGGCGACGGGCGCGTGGGTGGGCCCTGTGGGCAAAGCCTGAGCGGGACATGGTTGTCATTGTGTGGCCTCGTCGGTTTCGACCACGGGGTCGGGCGGCGGGTTTTTTCGCATCGAGGGGCCATCGAGTTCGATCCGGTGAGCGTGATGCACAAGCCTGTCGAGGATCGCATCCGCGAAGGTCGGATCGCCGATGATGTCATACCACTTTTCCACCGGAAGTTGACTGGTGACGACCGTTGCCTTGCGGCCATGACGATCATCCACGATCTCCATCAGGTCGCGCCGCTGACCGGCGGTCATCTGTTCCGGGCCCCAATCATCGAGGATCAGGACATCGGCGCGCACGATCTTGCGGAAGATCCGCTCGAAGCTGCCATCGCCGCGCGCGGCAGCCAATTCGCCGAACAGGCGCGGCATGCGGAAGTAGAGGGTGGTCTTGCCCTGCCGACAGGCTTCATGACCAAGGGCGCAGGCCAACCAGGACTTCCCGACCCCGCATGGCCCGGTGATCAGGATGCTGCGGTGTCTGGTGATCCAGGCACCATCCTGGAGGCTTCGGAACAGCGCGCGGTCCAGCTGGCGCGCGGTGCGATAGTCGACGTCTTCCATGCAGGCGCCGCTCTCGCGCAGTTTCGCGGCCCGCAGACGCGTCTGAAAGCGCCGGCTGTCACGCGTTGCGCTTTCGCGGTCGAGCATCAGGCCGATCCATTCGACCGGATCCATTTGCCGGCTGCCCTCGCGTGCCAGAAGGTCTGCGAAGACCTCGGCCATGCCGTCAAGTTTGAGCGCGCGCAGCGCCTCGTGGGTGGGATGTGTGAGCATTCGGTGTCTCCTTTGGCTCAGTGGAAATATTTCGCACCACGCAGATTGGCGTGGGCGATCGTGGGCGCGTCTGGCGCGACCTCGATGGGCTGGTCCTCCAGGCGGTTCTGCAGGATGGAGGTGACGGATTTGAGCGAGCAGGCGTTGAGCGCCAGCGCGCGTGCGCAGGCCGTGTCCAGTCTTTCCGGACCAGAGCCGCGCTTCAGCTTGAGAATGCCGACACAGGCGCGGATGCCCTGTTCCGGTCTTGGCTTGTTGCGCAGGATGACCTCGACGAGCGTGACCACGTTCGGACCGACCTTTTGGGCCTCGGCCTGAACTGTCGAAGCGGTCATACCGGCATAATGGCGGTGCTTGGCGGGCATGTGCGCCGTTACCGTCGTCTCGCGCCCATCCTCGGGACCCGCGCGTATGTGGCTGGCAACACGTTTGCCGCCCTGAAACGCCTCGATGGTGCTGGCCGTGATCCGCACCCAAAGAGCCGCCCGCGCAAGGTCGTAGGGGACCGAGTAGTAATGGTCATCGATGCGGATGTGGTAATCGGCTCCGACGGTGACATTCTTCCAATCGGCATGGGCATGGCGTGTCGGGGGCAGCGGGATCAGGGCGGGTTTGTCCAGCCGTTCAAAAAGCTCCAGGCGCGACGCACCAAGGTGACGGCTGACACGGGCATTCAGGCGCACGAGTTCTTCGCGGATGGCCGCGTTCAACTCCTCCAGCGAGAAAAAGACCCGATTGCGCAACCGCGCAACGATCCAGCGCTGAACCAGAAGCACCCCGCCTTCCGCTTTCGATTTATCCTGTGGTTTGTAAGGACGGGCCGGGAGGATGGCCGTATGATAATGGCGCGCAAGATCGGTGTAGCTGCGATTGACACCCGGCTCATGGAAACATGCCCGGACCACGGCAGATTTGAGATTGTCCGACACGATCAAGGCCGGCGCGCCGCCGAAGAACTCGAACGCGCGGACATGCGCGCCGATCCAGTCCGGCAATGTCTGGCTCCGGCTGGCCTCGGCATAAGTGTAATTCGACGCGCCCAACACCGCGACAAACAGCTCGACGGGGTGGCGCGCGCCCGTGGCGGGATCCGTCACTTCCATGCGCACGCCGGAATAATCGACGAACAGCTTCTCGCCCGCGACATGGCGCTGGCGCATCGAGGGGGACAGCCGCTTTGCCCACGCGCGGTAATGCTGGCACCAGGCGGAATATCCATAGCCGTCATCAGGGTGACGCGCGCGATATTCCTCCCAAAGCAGGCGCAGGGTCACACCGGAGCGCTTCAACTCACGATTGACCTCTGCCCAGTCCGGTTCCACGAACAGAGGGTCCTCCGCGCCGGCCACCTGTCGAAAAAGCTGTCGCTCGAGAGCGACCTCATCGATATCCTGAACATCCGGCCACGACAGCCCCGCCGCAGAGGCGCGCTGAAGATAATTCCGCGTCGACGTCCGCCCCAGCCTCAGACTTTCCGAAATCCTGCGCGTCGAATACCCCGACGCGCGCAGTCGTAGAACATCCTTGATCTTGCGCATTGGCAACCTTTCCATCTCGCCCTCCTGCTTCCTCAATGGGCCGCAGAATAGGCAGGGTCAGATCGCCCCGCAGGTCTATCTCAAAGGGGTGGCCACATGCCGTGGAACCGGTGGCCACATGCTCGTGGAATCCGTGGCCACATGTTCATGGATTCGATGGCCACATACCCGTGGAATACGCAGCGGCCCAGGATTCCGACCGATTGCCGGCACGAAGTGGGCGGGCTCGCCCGCGCACATCATGCCAATGGATTGCCCGGATTGGGCCATGGTTCTGACCAATGGGCCGGGAACAAGTGGCAAAACTACCCTTTGGAGGCATCTTTGGCATCAGCACATTGCATACGCTGTGAATCGGAATTCGAACTGACACGCAAAGACCGCAAGTTCTGCACCTCCCGCTGTCGAAGCCGCCATGGACAAGACAAGGCACGCCGCGACAGCCCGGTGAACTCGTCGAACAGTAAAGCAAAGCTGCGTGAGAACATGGAACTGTTCAATCGGGTCCTCGCCCTGACTGAAGGATATCACAAGACACCCAAAGCTGAGCGCCTCGGCTACCTACGGGACCTCGTCGCAATTGCGCGAGCCGACGACACGAAGACCCGCGCCGTGCTGGCCAACCGCTACTTGGTATATATCAAAGATCCGAAACTTAAATCCATGATCAGAAGACATGGTTTCCCGGAGCCGATCGGTCGAATCGTCGACAAGTATTGCAGACATTTCTGGGGTGCATCAGGCCGTGAGGTCGTGATCGGGTTCGCACCCGAACCGCCAACTGGCGAAATCATTGCAGACGGCTCCGACAGCACGCACCAGCGGGCCAGAGGATCTGGGCGCAAAACGTCTTCACCAGTCTAGTAAGTATAATTTACCCAGCAAGATTGAGGGCTTTGCAGGTCCCTGAGGGCCTCGGTCGCGAGGTGCGAAGTTTGTCGTCCGTTTCTTTACGATCAGACGACAAACCCACACACCTGCAATTAAATTAAAGGTCTAAGCCGTTCATTCGCTGAAACGCAATGGAGGCCAACAAAGAATATCCCCCTGACAGTTTTACGGCATGGCCGCCGCGTTTTCCTGCCTCGTTCATGCGGCAGGAAAACGGCGGGGACCGCCGGAAAACCCTTTCGCACAACCCCACAACATCAAAGAGGCTCCCTCATGACTGACGACCGATACACTCCAAAAATGATCACCGACGGCAAAACTCTGCTCGATCAACTCCTGAAAAGTTTCGCCGAACGCGGCATCACGGGCCTGCGCCCCGCTGGCGACGATCCCACGCCTGACAGCGCACTTTACCATCCGGACAACTTCGCCGCAGTTGTCGTAAGGCGCAACAAGTGGGGCTGGACCGCCGACGTTGTTCTGAAGGCCGTTCCGAAGGGATGGCCCGATGTGGTCGGAACTCCGGAGGCTGTCCCGCTTCCGACAGAAAACCATGCCTTGTTCGCTGGTGCGGCAATTCTCCTTGATATGCTAACGAGCGCTCAAGGTATTCCAGCCGTTGGCGCGAGCGTCGCGAGGCTCTAAAAAGACTGGCTTGGCGGCGCAGTGCCGCCAAGCCAGCTGATCATGTGCCATTGCGTAATGCGACCGGCGTTTCCTGACGTCCCCGAGAAGGTCGGCGACGAGGATGGGTGTGACGGTGATGGAGCTGCGGCGTTCATCTCTTGATCTCTGTCCTTTCGACTTCCAGGTGGCAACGTCGTCAGCCCCGCCGTGCCGCCTCGATCGCCGCGACGTCGATCTTCTGCATGGTCATCATCGCCGCGAAGGCACGCTCGGCCTCGGCCCC
>Ga0306864_1000743_pt1 | contig 14534 bp, 11 predicted proteins | sample AntRauTorckE5430_FD_190448 | JGI IMG/M metagenome (GOLD analysis project Ga0306864, IMG submission 190448) | Saline lake microbial communities from Rauer Islands, Antarctica - Metagenome Torckler E5 #430 (v2) (version 2) | ecosystem: Environmental > Aquatic > Non-marine Saline and Alkaline >...
TTGCCAAAGTAAATCTTCGATTTTACCCCAAAACCTGTCAAACCATATTAACTATCTAGTAGTAGCAGCAAGGCTATGGAAGCACGTACGAGCGACATAAGTGATGCAGCGAAGTGGAGTCACACACAATAGCCATCTACATGATTTATGAATAACACACCAATCACACATCAATCAGGAGCATAATATGAAAAAGGCGAAAGAAAAGAAGTATAAGACGAAAGAATCTGGAAGAAGGATCTACTTTTACAACGGAGCTGATCCGCGCGAAGTTGAAATATCCTGTATGAACAATAGTTGTGGTGGGAAACTACTATTAGTAGACAAGGAACATTTACAAGCATGCAATCATGGCTGCAACACCTTCCATTTCTGTTCCAAAGATTGCGCAAAAGAAAAGCAGAACCACAATTGCCAGAAAATTAAGAAACTTCGAAGCGATATTGAAGTTCTTCAGCAAAATGCCGATCTCATGATGCTACTATGCGACCCATCTCAGGTTGGAAATATAAACAAGAGGAGGCATCCTGTTGCATTTGCTTATATTTGGGCTAGATTCGAACTAGCCAATGAACTAGCTAGTGTTGCAGAGGATCATCGCACACGAACGCATCGGCGCGAAGCTATTTCTATTATGCAAGATTGTCTTCGATTGTGCAATTCACATTTGGGGACAAGCCCAAAAGCCTGGAGTCACCAATTTGCCACTTGTCTGATGCATAGTGGACGACTGGGGAATGCATTGTCATTCTTAGCTTTTGCGATAGAAAGAAACATTCCATCTACGGAAGGCAAGGCACTCAACATTTGTAAAAGTCCCGTAGAAGGAACTTGGATTTATCCTTCCCCTGCCAACAACTCGTTTACTTCCGAGGCATGTCGAAATGGTGATTTGTATCTAATTTTTGTCTTATACATCACAAAATTGAAACAGCTACTTGCGCTAACTTTAATGAGACAGAGCATGCAATACTTTCGGAAAACCCTTTGTTATCGTATGATTGAGGGTCTAGAAGCAGATGGGCCGATGTGTATACTGTTGGAGTATTTACTTCCTTGGCGATTCAATAACGAACTTGTTACTTGGGATTCATTATTGCAGCATTGTGAATATTTGCATTCTGAAGTAGTTATAATCGCGAAGATTATTCAAGAGAGAAATCCTCATCTCTTAATGGGCATCAAATCGTTGAAGAAGAATGGGAATAACAAATATGTTTCAATCAAGTCGTCGTCTCCAGCCTCCAAGCAATATGCAATTGCCTGTATTAATAAATGCAGTTATTCATTACTGACAATGCCTGATTTAGACGTATGGATGAAGTATTATGACAGTGTGCGGAAGTGCTTGTGATGACGGTGTAGTCATATTCCACCAAAGGCACCTTCAAGCTGAGTGCCACAAATAACTTATGGAGATAAAATTAATCAAGGACTTTTATTATAAACAATTTCATTATTCTCGTTAAAAATCTTTCGCTTACTTTTGTTCTTTAGTAAATCAACATATAATCCCTATGATGCAAATGGACATCATTCACATTGCCTTGGCGTGGATGAAAAGTGAAGTGAACGCATGTGCTCCACATCTCATATGATTAACGTCAAACAAAGGTACGCTACGGTATCCTTGTCTCATACAGGAAATGGGCACAGCAGCTGCTGCAATGAATTCCTCAGTTCCTTCTCCGCTAAAGTCCCAAACAGAAAACATGACAATTGCGGATTCAGGATTTTGTATGTCCCTGAAAGTTATGCCGTCGGTCTCATCCCACACCGGATTCAATCCATTCTTCTTCACAGTCTTAGACAGATATACGATTTGATCTGTTGACCCTCCATCATAAAGTGTGATTCTCACTCGTGGATTGATGCACCCTGCAAATGCTTTCTTACGGGTTTTAGGCAGGTTGTAGCCACTTAATATCTTAAATTGCCACTTACTTGGTGGCAACAAGATCGGTTGATTGCGAAGACGTCCTTTTCCTTGGATCATAGAAGTAGGTTTAAGGACATAACCGCAAGAACCGTTTGCTCGGAAGCGCCCATCATTCACAAGGACAAACGCATCACACACTTGCTGGTTCATGGCTACAATCTGACATCCAAGTGACCATGGTAGCACGGGGTTGAAATTCGCGGACTTCTTGCGCAGTTTCTTCTGCCTTGATGGGAAAATACGCGTCAAGTGACTTTTATTGAAGTCGTTGAACTGGTATGCATTATCACTTTCATCATTCGTGAGAAGTTGCATCATCCTGCCCTCTGAAATGTTAAGCATTACATTAACTGGCTTCACCATGCTCTCTTCAAAGTACTTAAATTTGGAACTGCTGATAAAAGTTAGTTCAGCAAGTTTGGCAGAAATCTCCTTGACCATGATTTGACGTTGCTTGTAATCCTGCGCAAGTCGAAGAGAAATCGCTTTGGAAGCTGCAGTGTTGCGTAACTCTGCAGCCATATTTGTCACAGCTTTTGCTTCTCTAATCAATGTTTCTAAGCGTTCATAAGCTGTGATTGCACTGTCATTGAGAATCTCTTCTGCATTCATACGATGTTCAAGCTGCTTCGCATTAAATTTTGCCTTGTACAAAGCATCAGAGTTCTCGAGAAGTGTTTCGTCAGCATCCTTTAACCTAGCATCTGCCCATTTATAAGTTTCTTGAGCATTTTGAAAGTTAATTTCTGCTTCGTCAAGTTGAACTTTAACCTTACTGCTTTCGTGCATTAGACGAGTTTGGTCGCCAGCGTCAAAATCTTTAGGCATATTATTTTTTGCAACCTCAAATTCTTTCTCAAGCTCTTCAATCTTCTTGTGATTATCCACAAGCATTGACTCGGCCTTTTTGCTTGCCTGCTCGCGCATTTTAGAAGCGTCTTTCTCTTCTCCAGTCAACTGTTCCATTTGCTCCAAGAAGGTTTGGCATTCGTCAGCATATTCGCCAGCTTGTGTAGCTGTAGACACAGTTTGCTGCAGCTCTCTTTCTGCCTCTCCGAGGGCAAACTTTAATTTGGTCAGCTTTTGATCAATTTCAAGTGATTTCTTCTTTGCTTCTTGGAATTTCATATTCAATGTCAGTTGTTTCTCAATCTCTGCCCTATGTTTCCTCAGAACAGTACCATCGCCAAGTGCCCCCCTACTAGCCTCTTTTTTCTCAACTTTGTACCGATGACTGCCTTCAATCTTTTTAATTCCTTCCGTAACTTTCTCATGTTCTTGCTTTACAATGGCATATCTTTTCTTCACCGCTTTGCTCTCCATGTTGCATTGATCATACTTTTCCTTCAGAAGACAAATATTCTTTTCCTCCTCAAACTTTTTTTCTGCCAGCTCTTCTTCCTTGGCGTGCGCTTGTTGGCGCTTTTCACGTGCAACTTCAGTATTATCTGCCGTCTCAACCACCCTTTCCTCACTTATTTGGTGCTCAGATCTTGCGGTTACAGAGCTGGTCTCTCCTTGCCTAATCTTTTGCAAAGTCTCTTCAATTTCAACCTTAGTACGGAAATATGTGACTTCAGGTTTCACCTTTTCATACTCTTCCTGACACTTGTTGAAGATTGCGGTTGCTACCCCAAGTACCTTTGCTGCTTTCTCTACGCCTTCTTCGGCCTCTTTGTGGTCAGCTAGGGCAAAGTCAACTGTACTGGAATAGAAATGTTCAACCTCAACTCCATCATCTACAATTCTGCTTTCTTGGAGCTGTAGCTTTTTATTCACATTTGAAATACTTCTTTTTTGCATTTGGAAGTGTTCCACTCTGCGATGTTTTTCTTCTGCATTTTCTCTTGCTTTTAAAGCTGCCTTGAATTCACTCATCAAATTTGTAGGAGAAAATAGGTTGACGTCCATGTCAAAATCAAAATCAAACTCATACTCAGCATCATCTCTGGAATCATCATCCTCAGAGCCATCAAAGTAGGTCCCAGCAACTGTAGAATCATTCATGCTTAGCGCTGCCTCGCGATCTTCGTGATCAAAGTAGGTTCCAGCTATCGTAGAAGCATCCATGCTTAACGCTACCTCGCGATCAAAGTAGGTCCCAGCTACTGTATCGTCGCCATCTATGGCTCCTGCGCAGCTAAGTAGTTGTTGAAAGAGAGAACGTTTCCCCACTGCTATGGTTTTATCTCCAGCTGTGTAAACACTACCAGTCGCAATACTTGCAATAGCCTCGTCGCCATCTTCTTTGCTTGATCGAGATACCACTTCCTCTTCAAGAGCATCGAGAGCATCTTTGGCTCGCTTGTTAATCTTCACCTTCACAATTTCTGGTGTGATTCCAGCCTTGCGCAACAATTTGTCTGAAAACTCTTTTGCGCGATTGACTTTCACGTTAGCATTGAATGCCTTATCTTCAGCCGCACTTGCAGCTTTCTTTGCACGATCTGCCTCGATTTGTGCCTCCTTCACTGATTCACTGTGATCTTTGTCAAGGTTGCGTGTTGAGTCTAAAGCAGTTGATCCCGCCGAAATATCTCCTTTTGTACCAAACAAGTAGTCCTCGGCGTCTGGAGCAAAAGGGTCGACGTCATTAAAAGTATCGAAGTCATCGCAGAGGGCTTTGGACTGTCCCTGAGCAGGAAGCTTTGACTTGAGTACCACCTTACCACGCAATTCGTTTGGGCTTGGTAGGTCTTCATCTCTTAGATCGTTCTCCCTTGGCACGAAAAGCATATCATCAGCGCTTAAAATGGAATCCATGATTTGCGCCATCTTTTCTTGTGCACTGACACTGCAATGTGCTTCAACAATCAGAATGACGGGAGGAGAGTTTCGCTCTGATACGAGAAAGGAATGCACCGCCTTGATAACACAAGAAAATAGAAGACCTTCCTTGGTGGCATTTCCTGAGCCTACAGTGTCCGGCTCGTCAAAGCGGACGACAGGCTGCCCTTGCTGGTTTGATACTCCATCCCAAACATCAATTTCCAAACAACGACATCCACGGTTCAGTGCATTTGTGTACATGCTTACATCAACAACTGAATTTTTGTTGTTGATTTGCTGCTTCATCTTCGGCGCTGCACCCTTGAGAAATGTATCATGACTTGCATTGATCCAGTAAGAAGACAAAGGCTGATCCATGTCATCGTGCTCTTTTTCACCAAGAATGGGGTCAAACACATCATTTGCATCGGATCGAAGGTAGTTAATGAACACTGCCTTGGTGATATAATCTTTTGAATAGGAAGAATTAGCAGAAGATTTACGAAGGCCATTATCGTCAAGCTGGGACGCATAGACCTGCGCGTTTAGCATTTCAAAAATATCTCGTACGTCTTCAAGGGTAGTTGCAGTGTCTTTTTGCTCTTCTTGGACGAAAGTAAGAAAAGCCTTTGCAGAGATATGCTCTTCCACAATTCTTTTGTTCGAAAAATCGTGCATCTTCGCTTTCTCCACAATGATGGTACAACTGCTACCAACAGTAGCGTCGTCGTTGAAATCTAGCACATGACTCTCTGCATTATCGGGTAAGAAGTGACTTTTTCCTAGTGTCTTCTCCCCTTTTCCACTAGTAGAAAGAAGATTCCAGACCCCATCACAAGGGTCAGACACAGAATTAAAAAGAAGCGATAGCTTCCTAGCATGTTCAAGGAGACCCACAGCCTTTTGCAAAGGAATTCCAGCTTCGGGATTTATCTTCAAAGCTTTGCAATATTTACGGTAAACAGAAGAAGCAGCCTTTCTTCCAATATTTGTGGAGAGTCTGTCACAGCATATCGTCGTCCACTCTGATTGGTGTATCCTTGTATTGTACTGTTTTCCAATCTCCGTCCAATGATATTGAAGCAAAAGAATGTCCCGGTGCGTTGAGTCGGCGTCCTTTTTATTCAAGGTCATTAGATTTCTCACAGTGCTAACAAAAATCTCGAAGTTGTTGTGCGATGGAATGACAAGATCGAGAGTTGCCATTTGGTTTGCAGAATCTGTGCTCACTTCGAGATCCTCTTCTTGCACAAGGCGGTCTGTTGTAGAAGAACTAATGCGAAAAACAATACTGAGAGACAGCTTATCCTCAGCAACTGGCATCATTTGGGTCACCGCTTGTTCCTTAGTTCTATAAGGAAGGGGCAAGTAATTAGTATCAATACGCCAACTCTCATCTTTCGTTTTGTCTAATTCTCTAATACTATCGTACTTACTTTTTGTGGACGAATTTCTCAGTAATCTGTCCTCGAATAATATGATCAATAGAACTAATCTCAATTTTCCTAAAATTGTCATTCCCATTCTTTTTGAACATTCCCATGATACCAGCATTGGAGCTTATTAGAAGTTCACGATTGTCAGCTGAAATTACTACGCGACGCTGTTGCCTTTTCCCAGCCTGATATTATTTGTTGGCCAACAAAACAAAGAAGCAGAAAGTTAGAATTTAGAGCCTATGCAAACTAGCACAGACGAGTCATCCAGATGTGTTCATTAAACCTACCTTGGATACCTTATACACATCCATACCATTGCCTAGAAGACCTGACGCAGTTCCCTTTTTCTTACTATTCCTCTCTGCCCTCTTCAACTGAACAGGAAGACTGTAAGTTGAAATCGATTCTTCCACTGATCCGATTTGTGGAACAGGTTGAAGATTACATAGGGATCTTTGCCCCCTAAGTACACTTGATGCCATTGTTGTTGTTGCCGTTAATCGGTGCTCTTGATAATAATGAAAGATTCAACGAATAAAAGAAGCTTTATGAGGATATTATGTGACTTCTAAAATATCTATAAAAATCGCATCGCCAACGGAATTTTGACGTCAGTTGAATGGCTACTTTTGTTATAAATTTATAAATAGTCCTAAAATGATCAATAATGACCGTTAGGGTTACTCGTACGAACACCTTGATGAGAGAGCGAAATTCTCAGAAAACGACTTCAAATGGAGAAATATCATCTCATCGTTTTCTGTCAGAGTACATATTGATTCTTCCTTTTTTGTAGCAGCTTGAGTTCAATACGTGGAAAAATTCATGAGTGGTAGTGGACGTGTGCATTTATAATTTTGTAGTAAAAGAACTTTGAACTCTGTATATTTAAAGCAATACGGAATGATTGTTTAAATGATATCACGCGTTTCCCCATCTGTAGGAACTCCATGAGGCGTTAATTCCAAATCATCAGCTGCTGTAGATTGAAACTTAGCCAAACTTCGTCTGTTCAGCAACCACAATGTGATTTTGAAAACTATGAACACTACAAGTCCGATAAATAGAATTCCAAAAATGACTGTATACCACTTGGCTGTCTTCGGCGTTGGATCAGATTTTGGAGGTGGAGGAGTGGGTGAAGTAGTAGGAGCCGCAGTTTCGGCAAGTTGGTATACTGTTGCATATCCTTCAGTAGGTGCACCTCCCATAACTTGTGTTCCATCTCCAGAAAGAGCAACTGAAAAACCGAGATTGCTGTAAGCTTTCTTTCCGTCGATGTCCAACTCCATTCTATCCCACTTAGATTCATTATCAACCAAATTAAAAACACTAATATGACCAGATTGAAGCCCGTTCATGCTACTGTAGGGAGATCCAAACGCAACCTCATTCCCATTTTCAGATAGATGCACAGAGGTCCCAGCTTCATCCCCTCCTCTATTTCCAACGATTTCGTCTCCGACTTGCGTCCATTTCTTAGAACTCGAATCGTATTTATGGACAGTGACAGCTCCAGAATCCTTTTTTTCTTTCATATCACCTCCTCTATGATGAGGAGCTCCAATAGCGACAGTTGTACCGTCAAAACTCAAGGAAACAGAGTATCCAAACATATCTCCTACATTGATGGCAGTAGTGGGATCAATAACTCCATCCGTCACCCAGGTTGCTAAGGTGGCGTTGTAACGAATCATTTCAACCATCCCTCTAGATTCCGACGCTTGTGGTGAACCGATCGCAATTATGCCAACCTGAGAAAGTGAAAGAGATTGCCCATAACGGCCATTCACTACTTTTCCTCTGATCACCTCTTCAACCGATTGCCATGAGTTATCGGTAGAGACCCATTTGTACACCCGAACAGCTCCAGCTTCATTTATAGTATTGTCTTCGCCAGGAGATCCAATGGCAATAATTTCACCTCCATCTCTGATGTCGACACTGTATCCGTACTCATCAAATGCGTTTTCACCGAAGAGCTGGCCCTCGCCCTTAGGGATCCATCGTTCGCCTCCAGTCGAATTATCAAGGATGAAGACATCAACCTTTCCAGCCTTTCTCTTTTCATCAAGTTCGGTCAGGGAACCTACAATAATATTTTTCCCATCATCTGACATGCCCAAGGACGAACCAAACTGATCTCCCTCCTCTCCGATGATTTCGGCCCCTAGTTTGTTCCAAGCTTCTCCCGTTTCATCAAATTTATAGACGACAACACGCCCAAATCGAAGATTTTCCTTGCCTTCAGGAGCGTAGTGAGGCGCAGAGACGGCAATAATCTTTCCATCCTGGGAATTAGCGACGCGGTATCCAGCGAGATCAGGTGTTCCTTCTTCCTCAATCCAGTTCCCAAGTGGATACCACACGGCGGAGGAAACGGCGGAAGCTAGGAGGAGCAAGATTAATATGTGCAATTTCATAATAAGCGTGCAAGTTGAAATTATTTCTCGACCAAGGAGTATAAACTACGAGTCGTGTCACCCTTGTGTTGTATGTATCAAGTGAGTTCAAAATAAGAACCGTACTTTATTATTGTCAAGAACACAAGCGATGATCCTCCTCTGTCCTTCTCGTTTCTCGTGTGTTTGAGCAAGGCCATTATTTTATCAACGCAATAACCACGAGAAGCTAAAAAGGAAAGTAAAAAGATACAAAATAGACACCAGTGATACCGATACGACGCCTTAATATTCTTGGAAATTATTCTCTACTCATCTCCCCCTTTCCTAGTTGACATCACTTTCTAACTAAGCATTCACAATAATTAACGTCGACGCAGTTCAGTTTTAGCTGGGTGATACTTCAGCTTCCATCAAAGCATTTGCACTCAAAAGCACACATTTGTCTATGGAAATCGTCTCATTGTAACCTCGAAGAAAGATGATAGCCCCAGTACCCCATTGTTCGCTATATCGATTCATTTGTTTCGCAGTATCTTTGACTTGGCTAGGGATATTCGCCCCATAGTAGGCTTTAGCATCGATCCATTTGATCGGCTCTCCGTTTACCTCCACATCATCCAAAAGAAGAAAGTCAGGAGTAAGAACGACTTTACCAAATTCATGCTTTTGCTCTGTCGTAAGCTCAGCCTGAGTCACAAATGCGATATCTCTCCCCCTTAAATAATGTGCAATATCGTCTTCAAAGGCAGCTGCTGCTTTATGCAATTCGTCTTGGTTTGCCATGGACACGCAATCAACAGCTTCGGCAGCAACAAATTCATTCTGTTCTCGCTCTTTCAATTCTTTCTGTGGATTTTTGAGACTCTTCTTAATTTTGCCCTTTCCATACTGCATTCCTGATAGTATCGCGCGAAAAACATTCATGGGGGGACAATCCAAATCCCTGGCCAGTTCCACAATAGTCTTTCCTCTTTTATATTGATAGAACAATTTCTTCGCATTGCTTAGTATGATATAATTCCGTTTCATGGCTTTGTTTTGTAGAATTGCAGATCGCAGCGAAAGTGCCTGCTTCATTGTCATATTTGTGTCATTGGATTCGATATAGGAAGCAAGTGCAAGTGCCTCTTTGGAAGCTTCACGAAATGGACCATAGTATCCCACTTTGATGACTTTGTCCATCATGTCGTGCTCATCTTGCTGTGTTATAGGCATGCAAACACATTGAATGCGGAAAGATCTTCGTGTTTTTCCGTTTGGAAAGGAATCAGCCCGTTCCATCAATCTACGCTTGATTTCCTCTTTGGAAAATACCTTGATCTCCTTCTTCTCCTTCTTGCCACCTTTATCACTTTCCTCTTTTCTTGTATTGTGGCTATCATCTCCCTTGGAAGAGCGCATCTTCTTACCATCGCTTTTTTTAGGCAAATCATCTGCATCATCACCATTATCAGTGTTCTCCCGCCTACGTCTCTTCTCCTCTTGGGGCTTTGGCGCCTCTTTTTTGACACAGGGTTTACACTTGATGGTAATATTTGGTCCTTTCCACTGAGTTTTACTGAATGAATCTATCTTCAATAATACCCGACAGCCTCTGCAGAGCTTTTCATTTTTATCTCGAGGTTGCTTCGTGGTAATGCAGGAATGACAACGTATATCTTCAGGAAACTTTTTCCATTGTTTGTTACTGTAGGATTCTCTGATTTTGATAACTTGGCAGCAGCTGCATTTTTTTTCTTTCGTTGCGATTGTTTTGGAAGCTGTTATTTGATTTTCTCCAAGAACTGATGGTTTGTTCTTGCTGGGGTGTTTGGGGGGCATGCTGGTAGGTCAGGCCAGCTATGCACGACAACAGTATTACGATTAATGATTCAGGACCTTGCTACAGGCTACCAGGCTCGCAGATCGCAGGCAGTAGCAGGCTGGCAATAGAATTGAAACTGTTGAATGTAGAATGGACTGACGACTGATGACTGCTGGCGTTTGGAAGTTAGTATTTTGTTGGTTTCTCTCCTTCTCCTTCTCCTTCTTTTCTATTTCAGTTTCAAATTTCGCAGAAACCGATAAACCTCTCTCCAACAAACCAAAAACCAAAACTACTTTAACTACGGTCTATTAACTGCGCCGTCTTATTGCTTCCGTCGTCCAATATCGAAATACCATACTACCGCTGTGACACTAAAAACAATACACCAGAAGAGATCCTTACATCACGCAACTTCCTTTCTTCCTTCATTCTCTAATCCACCCAATTCAATAATGTCAAATCCAGGAGAACAAATGGCGGCACAGGTAGACGCCAAAGTCCAACAATTCCGTTCTATCCAAGAAGAAGTCCAAAAACTCCGCAATGATCAACAAATGTTGATGCAACAGCAATCTGAAAATGAAATGGTGAAGCAGGAGCTAGATTTACTTGATGATTCAGCTCAAGTTTATAAAATGGTCGGACCAGTTTTGATGAAGAATGAAACGGATGATGCAAAACAGACCGTGGATCAACGTTTGGAATTGATCAATGGTGAACTGTAAGTGTGAAGAGATGCAGATGATGAATTATAGATTGCAACAATGTTATCATCATTCTCACAATTTCATCGTATTTTTATTCTAGGAAAAAAGCGGAAAAGAATGTGAAGGACAAGGAAGAACAAGGCAGGGAAATTGCGAAAAAGGTTCAAGAAATGCAGTCAGCATTGCAGGGTGCAGCGGCTGAAGCTGCAAAGCTTGCTGCTCAACAGGCAGCACAGGGATAGACAATCAACATTGGAAAACGAATTGACAATTGCTTTGATCATTGATGAAATAGAGAAGAGGAGGACTGACTGATTTGGACTTGGAATACAATTCTATCATTTACAATTGACAGCATTAGCATCCTATCCTATATCATGCTCTAAATGTAGTAAACTAGCAACAGCAATGACACTCATAATCATGGCCTGCTGCAGAATTAAAGAAGATATGCTGTATGTAGAGCATAATTCTTGTACCGTTCTCAGGGTCGATAATTTCAATACTAGTAGGTCTCTTATTAGGGTATGATATTATTATGTATATGGTACAATATGGTGTATGATATTCGTCCTCCGTCCCTTACAAAGTGTCTTTGTACCGTCAGCGCAACTATACTTTCAATTGCTCTTGCTATCCGTCGAGGCGAGGGTCCTTGCAAAACCAAACTTTTCCATGTCCTTGGTCGATATATTCAAACACAAATTGATCTTCCCATCGCATTCGACTCTAGTCACTTCCCTCCCCTCATTCCTTGCCGTGAACGCTGTTTCATAAAATTCTGGTAATGTCGCTTTGAACCAATTCATAACCTCATGACACCAACTTCCTGAAATTGGTCTATACATGTCCACCACTAACTCATGCCTTCCCGCACAAGTCGGAATGAGAATACTGCAATAGCCTCTGACAACATCCCTTCCAAAAAAATCTAAGCCATACACTGCGACGCAGATGCGTGGCCATCCGAATGCATTCGTGGATCGAAATGCGAGTTCGATTGGGAAGTTCCAAATGATCCTATTAGTTTTCGAATATGATAATTGTGTCATGGCAGAGGTCACACCGTGGATGACACTCCAATCGTTTCCATAAGAAAGGACGTAGCGACAGTACAGATTTTGGATATTTTGTGAGAAATCGGTGGCTTGTTCGATCTGACCAGTGACTAGGATGTGGAAACAGGAAGACCTTGTTTCTTTTTGAAGGGCGCGGCTTATGCGGATATTGGAGCTCATGTTTGTGTTTCTGTTCGTGTTCATATTCATGCTTGCCATATCGATTGCTATTTACATTCAAACTTGAAAGGGACTTTTTTCAAAATTAAAAAAATATTTCAAAAATGAAAAAGACGAGTCCATATTTTCGCTTTCTTGAATGGAAATATAGGCTTGTGTAGGCTTGCGCAGTATGTCAATTGAGCATAGGCCAGAAAGAGCACCCATCATTCCAAAACCTCCACAGTAAAACAGAAATGAGAAGAATTCGATGGAGAAGGAACCTTGGCTTGCCAGTTTTTCCACCATTGCAACAGCAAGGACCAACAGTCGCAACCCACATGGAGAGATTGTGCCCAACGCATGCTCGCTCGCCTGCCGACGAGCCAATTGATCGATTGCAAGCACCATGTCGAATTCAAAAAGAGAGAGGTCATATGGAAGAGGAGCAGTGTAGATTGGGTTTATGGCGAAATAGCGAGAAACAACGAGGAGAGGACGATGAATTGAGTTCTGGGAAATCATCAATTGATGCAAATGTTGTAACCAATGAAAAGTGGGTAGAGTACTGGGATGAAGAGGTTGAGGCAGCCTACTTCTATAACCCCAATACAGGAGAATCAACCTGGATTAATCCTGCCGATAGCTGTCAACAGATCGTCAACAATAATTGTCCAGATTGAAAGTTGTCGATTAGGGAACTTGTCATACAGGCGACTCTTAATGAGACAGCCTCGATGGCATAATTCAAAGAATCTTGGAGCGCAGAAGGGAATTCAACAACACATAAGATATGAGTACAAGGAATCAACAAATTACAATTTTGTGTCATTGATGTTCTCAATTCTCATGATTTGAGGATCATATGTCTGTTCGTTGACGAGTGATTCTATTTGTTATCAATTGATATCTGGTTGAACCGTATCCTCTATGTTTTTTTCGCTCTCTTTCCTTTGGTTGAAGGTGGCTGTTCTTCTTGTGTTGGCTTGTTTGGAATGTCACCAAAGGATACGACCAAACCGAAATGATCGCTAGGTGCAAGGGGTCGCATATCATATGACACCTGATCGGTAGGTTTACCATAGCTCCACTTTTGGACCTCTTTACGCCAACGTAGCCCAGGTATTGCTTCTTTTCCAACCAACTCCGTTGTGTGCGTAATCAATTTGTTTTCACGACAAGAAACTAGACAACGATCAAATCTCCTTCGCAGATTTCCTTTCAGCATTGGATTTTCTTTAGAATCAAAAGTATATCCATCTTTGCCTTGTTGAGTTTCTAACCATGCATCTGTCCATTGACTCTGTCCCGTTTCATTGTGTTGAATCACTGGTAACAGCATCTTATCAGTCCCAGAGGATCGTTTCCTCTCATCATCCCAATTTAAATCACCCGTGATGAAGGCAGCCTTGATCTCGTCTGAGGCCCCACTACTAATTTTCTTGCTCATTCTTGCCAAGCAGAATTGACTTGCTTCCAGTATCTGCCTCTCGCGTGCCGACGATCCATCATTCCCTTGTATGTAGCTTTCTAGATGTGTTGTTGTAAACAATACTTCTCCAATTGTCTCTAGTCTCGCATGGACCCAAAGTAGACCTCTGGCCATTTGGGATGAGCGATATGGATGGAATCCTGTTTCAAGCACCTGTGCAACCACGGCTTCGCTATTTGTACTATCATGTGTCAATATACCAATCGCACAACCATAGGAAACTCCTTCTTGAAAATTTATTCGATAGCCCATAGATTGGAGAAGTGGAGAAAGATCTCGTAAAAGTCCAGGGGTGACCTCTTGAAGTCCGAGAAAGGTAGGTTTCGGCGATAGACCTGAGATTAGATCTGCTATACAAGCCATTCGTTGAGGTTGATAAGGTTCTCCAAACCAAATATTATATGTGCAGATCGAGAACGATTTCATCGCTTTCTCTTTAGCTGATGAAGTAACCGATGAAGAAAATGAAGACGATGCCAATGCTGATGACATTTTCATATCTTGGATTATAGGTGTCGGTGTGTTCTGTTTTCGGTTGATTCTTGTGCCACTTGCTCTTGTATCTATGGCAATGACTTCATCGTCACTGTCGGATAAGGTCAGATCAATGCAATCATTTTGAGCTTTATTCGAAGCCTTCTTTGCATCCAGTTTACTTGTTTGAATCATGTTTCCGTCTTCAGCTGCAATATTATCCGATGAGGAAGCACTGTCATTTTTCAATTTTTTGTTTGAAGAATTTAGATCGTCCAACCAAAC